>Ga0172362_10000820_pt1 | contig 26227 bp, 23 predicted proteins | sample LakKivs1_kivu2a2_FD_114534 | JGI IMG/M metagenome (GOLD analysis project Ga0172362, IMG submission 114534) | Sediment microbial communities from Lake Kivu, Rwanda - Sediment s1_kivu2a2 | ecosystem: Environmental > Aquatic > Freshwater > Lake > Sediment | place: Rwanda: Western Province, Lake... | reverse complement strand
TGGAAGACACCCGGGCCCTCTACCGCATGCCCCGCCTGGTAGAGAGGCTTAAGGAACGGCTGGAAGAGAGGGCGGGCGTGCTCTCTTCCCGTGGGCTTGAGTATTTATCCCTGGCACTGCTGGTCTCGGCTTCCCATTCCGTGGAGCGGGGGGACAATGCTTCCTGTAAGCGTTCCTGCCTCGAAGGTCTGGATATTATACCTCCCGGTTCCAGAATCATCTATCCTGAAGACTTCCTGATCCTCCTGAAGGAATGCAAACGCCGGTCGCTCTGTGATATCCCGGTACTTGGACCCGTATTACCGCATGATGAAACAGTGCGAAGGATCCAGGATTCGCCGGAACTCGCGCTTGACCTCGATGAGCAGGAGAAGAAGATAATGGAGTTCCTCAAGACCCATCATCAGGCAAGCGAGATGGATTTGCGCCTTCTGCTTGGAACCCGGAGGGTAGTAGGAATAGTGAACCGTATTATCCAGAAGGCGTCTCTGCACGGCCTCATGGTGATCGAGAAGAGAGGGGCGGGAAAAGATGGAGAGATCTATGTATACAAAAGAACCTGATCGCCAGGCTGCTGATCGGCTGGAGAATCAGAATATCATCAATGCACTGCGCAGGGGGACTGTTCCTGCGAGCGGCCTTGAGAGGATTGCAGTGGGGCTCGACGTGGAGGAGGGAGTTATCGGGGCACAGCTCGACTTTGTGACCCGGGGAGGAGGCGATATCAAGTTCATCCGCGGCGATTACGGAAGCGGGAAGACCTTCCTGGTAGCAAGGGCCCTTGAAATGGCCCGGAATAAGGGATTTGTGACCGCCCACGTCATCATATCCTCGTCGTCTCCCCTCCACAAGACCAGGGGTATTTACCAGCAGATATGCGCATCATTGCGGACCCGCGAAGAGGAGCATGCCCAGAAATCAATAATCGACTCCTGGCTCTTTGGGATAGAGGAGCGGATCCTCAAAGTCAGTGATCGGTCTCTTTCCGATGATATCCTGGAAAAAGCGACCCTTGCAGAGATAGAAACCGCACTTGCGGGCATCTCCGAACTGAACACTTCACTTGCCGCGGCGCTTCGTACCTACTACCGTGCCAACAATGCCGGGAATTTCCAGACTTCCCAGGCCGCAATCGGCTGGATATGCGCAGAGTCGAATGTCGGCAGGGAATTCAAACAAAAAGCGGGGATAAAAGGCGATATAGACGAGGCTTCCGCCTTCACCTTCCTTCGTGGACTCCTCAGGATTATTGTGAATGCAGGGTATAGCGGACTCGCAGTGGCCGTGGACGAGGTGGAGACCACCCAGTCACTCCCCCGCAACCAGCGGGAGAAAGGCTATCGCACCCTGCAGATGATCATCGACTCGCTGGATCGCGGGGATCTTCCCAATTCTTATTTCGTCTTCACCGGCACCCCCTCATTCTTCGACGGTCCCCGCGGCATACGTACACTCCCCCCGCTCTTTGACCGGATCAGTGTAGTTCACATCGGCGAGGAATTCCGCAACCCCCGCCAGCCTCAGATTACCCTGGCCAAGTTTGATGCCGGAAAACTGGAACAGGTCGCCCTCAAGGTGATGGATATCTATTCGGGCGCATATACGGAGGTGGACAGGTCCAGGATTTCTCACAGGTTCATACGCGCCATGATCAGGAAAGTTACCGGCAAGTTCGGTGGGAGGGTCGATATCATTCCAAGGATATTCCTCAAGGAGTACGTAGACGTACTTGACAAATGTGAACTCTACGATGATTATGACCCGTGGCAACAATACCATTTTGACGCTGAACACCTCAAGGGGGAGCTCAAAGAAGAGGAGGAAGCGGTAATGGTCATGGAGTTCTGATACCTTCACCTCCCGTCAAAAAGGTGAAGGTAAGATACAAAGGAAAAAAGCCTTTTTTTTAGGATGCCCATTTCCCTCATCGCAATGTTAAAGCCCTTTTTTCCACGATATTATAGATGTATGAGAGTGATCGCTGCCCGGTTTTTCTGTCTCATCGGAGGATTGTTACTCCTTGCAGGCTTTACTGCCGGGGCCATCACTCTTGATGCAAATCCCGGGACGTTCAATATAGGGGACAAGGTGCACATCAGCGGTCATGTGGGGATTCCAAACACCATAGCGGTATATTTTTTTGTAACCGGCCCAGGCCTGGACCGGGCCGGGACAACGCTGGAAAATTTGAATCTCAAGGCAGGATCAGGCTACTTTACTTCAGCATTCGTGCATCCCGACGGGACATTCGCATATGAATGGGACACCGCATTCACCGTGGGGCCACTCCTCCCCGGGACATACCGCATTTACGTTGTCGACGTGCCATTGAATCTGGACCGACTCACTGACAGGGAAGAGATCAGCATCTCATCAATCAATGTGACATTCCTGAAACATCATTCCACGGACGTGTCCATGGGGTGGGGAGTGCCTTTCGCAGCAGTGCTCTTTTCCATGGGACTCTTACTCATGAAGAAAAAAATCACATGATCCTCATCGAGACATGAGCATGCAGAATGGAAATGCCGAAGGCATTTTCATATAAACCGCCCATGACCGCTCTGCGGTCGAGCATAAAGCATGAAAATCACGAAGTGATTTTCATTGGAAAAAGACAACTGAAATCATAAAGGTTTTTTAGGGTTCGCTGTGGTGAGGATCCGGATCTTCACGCGGGATTCAGGCCACCATATTCAGACAAGGGAACTACAGCTTCCATGCCTGGAAGGCCCGCGCCACTTATACAAGGTATGAATAAAAGAAGGCCAAAGGTCATCGCGGTTGATGATCAGTGCGATTCCCTGCGTATCCGGACCAAACGTGCGTGTGCAAAAAGGCCTTCTGCCCCTGCGACAGTCTCGATGGTGTCCGCCATAGCCTCGAGACCATCTTTACTGATTAGCTGCACGGTGGAGCGCTTGCAGAAATGCTGCACATCCAGGCCCGAATGAATGCGTGCATAACCCGCTGTAGGGAGGACATGGTTCGTTCCGGAGGCATAGTCTCCGCAGGCAACGGCCGCATAGGATCCTAAAAAGATGGCCCCCGCGTTCCTTACCTCTCGCAGGACCCCCATCGGATCTGCCACCTGCAAAGAGAGGTGCTCGGCGGAAGATAAGTTGACCATCCCGATTGCCTCATCCATTGTGGTCACGACTACGTATCCCGCGTTTTCCATCGCCTTCTCCAGTATCTCAGCCCTCCCCGCATCCCTGATTTGTGATTCCAGGTGTTTTCCCACCTTTCCGGGAAGGCCGGGGTCCGTGGTCACCAGAAGGCTCGCCGCTCTTGGATCATGCTCGGCCTGGGCGAGGATGTCGGCGGCGATGAACTCCGGTCTTGCCGTCTCGTCTGCAAGCACGACTATTTCGCTCGGGCCCGCCGGGAAATCGATCTCGGCCCGGTCCCGAAGCAGCATCTTGGCCATGGTCACGTAAATGTTTCCGGGACCGACGATCTTCTGCACGGGGCTGATGCTCTCTGTCCCGAGCGCCATAGCAGCGATTGCCTGTGCACCCCCGACTGCGTAAATCTCGTCCACGCCGGCGATGTCCATGGCAACAAGAGTCAGGGGAGGGATAGGCGGCGGGCTGCAGCAGCAGATAGACCTTACACCGGCCACTCGGGCGGGAACGGCGCACATAAGGGCAGTAGACGAATATGCTGCTCTCCCCCCCGGTATATAGGCACCGATGCGGTCGAGCGGGGTTGTCTTGACCCCGAGGATTACCCCCGGCTCCACCTCCTCCATCCATAAGCCGCGGGGGAGTTGTAATTCATGGAACCGGGATATCCTGGCTTTTGCATCTATGAGGCTCTCGATGACGTTGGCATCAACCTCATTGTATGCTTTCTCCCGTTCTTCCTCGCTAACCTTCAGGGAGTCTGCTGCTACTCCATCGAACTTCCTGGAAAGCTCCATGAGCGCCCTGTCCCCATCCCTCGCCACCCGGGCAATAATCCCCTCCACGACGGGTCTGGCCGAAGAGAGCTCCGAGACCCTGTTTTCCATCCAATTCTCGAGCGTTACGGCCTTCCACATGGGGATACACTACGACCGGCGTCGTGTTAAAGGTTCTTTCCGGTTTTCACCTGGCATATACAACAGAAGGGCAGCTATGAACAATAGGGGATGTTGCAGCCCTTTCACATAAGCAGGATCTTTTTCCCTCTACGCCGGTTCAGGTACTGTATACCATACGCAATGCAGATCCCTACCGCAAACGCCAGGGTCATATTCGTCAGGAGCGAGAGGACCGCAATTACACCGGTGACAAGGTACTGGTCCGTCTTGATCCCGTGGCGCCCCAGTTCCAGGGCCACGAATACGAGGAGTGCTCCATAGAACCCTTCCGATATGAGCCCGAGGACATCGGGACTCGCGAAGAGAAAGGCGAGAAAGAGGAAGAAGATCCCGGCATAGATATTTGCCCCGCCCGTCCGCGCCCCGAACCGGTATTCCCCGGCCATACCGCCGGCCCCATGGCACATGGGAAAACCCCCGAATGGGATTGATGTCAGGTTCATGAGCCCGATGGTCCGGGAGAGGCGGGCGGGCCTTATTTCTTGTCCGAACAGGTCCCTTGTGAGAAGCGAAGTGGCAAGGATCGCGTTCGTGATGGTGAGAAGAGCCTGGGGGACCACCAGTGTACTCATGGCAACAGGGATATCTGCGAGGGAGGGGAAAACCACCTCAGGCAGGGGAAGGAGTGCCATGGCCGGGAACCCATGGAGTACCACCCCCGTCCCGAATGCTACCGCTATGAGGATTATCGCAGAAAGGTCCGGAATTCCCGTCACCCTGGCTGTTGCGTATATCCCGGCCATGAGGGCCAGTGCGAGGCCAAATACGAGGAGGTCGCCTGTCATGAACCCGACCGAAGTCTTGAGGAGGAGGAGGGCGAGGCCGAGCTGGATGCCCCGTATCACGCTCCGGGGTATGTACTTTTCCAGCACGTCCAGCCACTTCCCATATCCGAGAGCGAAGAAGAGGAGACCGAGGATCAGGCCGGCAGCGGCGATCTGGCCGGCACTCATGTTCTCCGCAATTGCGACCACGGCGATGACCTTCATCGGCTCGATGGGAACAGGAAGCCGGTAATAAAACCCCGTGATGATGAACCAGAGACCAAAAAATAGGAGGATGTACCCGAGGGAGAGACCGGCTACGGCGGAGACCGCCAGCACAAGGGGGAGGATGGTCCCAAAGTCCCCTACGCTCCCCGCGAGTTCGTGGATGCCGAACGAGAGATTCCGGATCACCATCGGTCTTTCCTTATAAAAAAATGAAATATTGTCCTAGCGGGCTCGAATGACTGTCCCCGGCACACCCCCGGAAAGAACCTTACGGACATTCCCGGGTTTATGTCCATTCACGATCTTGACTTCATGCACGTTCTTTGCATACTGGAGTAGTTCGACCACTTGTTTCTCAAGGACCATGTCATCGAGATTCATATCGAGAAGTTCTGGAGCGGTGATATCTGGAATAATCACTGCGTCCGGATTCAGGAAGGGGTTGCTGGTAAAGAGTCCATCTACGTTTTTCACCAGGACGAGGTTCTTTGCCCCCAGGACTTCGGCGGCGAGAAAGGCACCGGTATCGGTCCGGTTGGGAGGTATGGTCCCGATCTCTGCCGGCTGTTCATAGAGCCCATAGGGGGGAGTCCCATGGGTCACGGGGAGGACTCCCATGTGAAAGAGCATGGGAAGCTCCAGGAGGTCCGCTGTATGGATGCGCATCCCGTTCCAGCGCGACAGGAGCAGTGACATCATGATAGCGTTCTGTTCGCTTATCTTCCCCGCAAGTTCTGCCAGTACCCCGGTCGGCATCCCGAGATCCAGCCCGAGGTCCAGGATATGCCGCACCCTTACCCCGCCCCCGGTGACTACCAGTATCTTGTGCTCCCGGGAGAGCTCTCCTATCTCCTCTACCAGGGGGAGGACCACCTCCTTGCCATAATCCATGATCCCATGCCCTCCCACCTTCACCACGTTCAGGTCGGGAACCAGTCGAATCTGCTCTCTTCCCTCAAAAGAGCGAAGAAGGCTCTTCCTGACCAGGGACTCCCCCTTGAGCCTGTTCGCCAATTCAAACCGTTCGCCTCTCTTTTTTTGCACGATAGTTTTATAAGATGGCATGGTTAATACACTATTTGTATATCAGTTGGTATGCCACGTGGTATACATACACAGATATACCATGAGATAAATGGAAGAAAGAAAAGGAGTTGACATCGTCATGAAGATCTATGTGCGGGAACGCCAGAAGGTGGGAGAAGGCGCCAGGCAGCCCATGTTTCGCGTGGTAGCCGTGACCGGCGGGCAGGTCCAGATCCATGCAATCCATTACCGGAAATTCGAGATCGAGCAGATCGCAAAGGATGTTGGCGGAGAAGTGGTCTACCTCGAAGAGATCCCCGACGACCAGAAGAAAAAGCATTAACGACCTATTTTTTTCCCTGTTCTGTAAGAGCATTTTATCAGGTTCGTCTCCTTACAGTACTCACACAGAGCATGGCCGCACTGAGCATTGAGGGAATATTCGAAGCCGCAGTGAGAATTCTTCTTGAAGAGGAAAAGTTGATCAACCTGGTTTTCTCACCCGGGAATGTGATGATCCGGTTTCCTACCACCAGGCGACTTGCCGAATATCTTAAAGTACCTCACTACTACGTGCTCCCTTATTTTGCCATGATGGAGGAGTTGCAGCTTGTCACCCGTGCAGAGCGGGTGGGGATTCTGACTACTCCGGCAGGTACCAAGAAACTTATGGAAATAATATCAGGCAGGTTCCGTAATCAGGCACTCCTTTTAATGGGAGAAAATGTACTCTCCGACATTGAATCCCGGACACTCTGAAAAGGCGGGGAATGATTCTTCCCCTTGATGTGTTGTCGCACCCCTCCCTTCTGCGCTGTATCGGCATCCCTTTCTATCATGCGTGCCAATACGTGGATGCAATGCGGTGTATTGCTCTTGCCAGCGGGAGCAAAGGCAACTGCCTCTACATAGAGGGGGAGACAGCCTCGATCCTTATCGATGCGGGGCTCTCCAGGCGCGAGATTCTCGCACGGCTGCATGCCGCCGGGGGCTCCCCGGAGCGACTCTCCGCTATCCTCGTAACCCACGAGCATATCGATCACATCGCCTCGGTAGAGGCGCTTGCCCGCCACCTCTCTATCCCCGTCTATGCAACCGGCGGGACCCTGCTGGATCTCCTCGATTCGAGACCTGTCAGGCGGAACCCTATCAGGGCTGTGAGGGTCGACTACGGGGAACGGTTCACCATCGGGGACTTCTCGGTTGAGGCCTTTGAGGTCTCGCACGATGCACGGGAACCCTGCGGGTTCCTGGTAAGGGAGGGAGACCTGACGATTGGGTGCTGCACTGACACAGGGATGGTCAACCGTGCAATGATGGACTGCTTCTGCCGGTGCGATGCACTCGTGCTTGAGAGCAACCACTGTCCCGAGATGCTGAAGAACGGCCCCTACCCTGAGGTATTGAAAAGAAGGATCCGTTCGCGCAGGGGCCATCTCTCCAACCCGGACGCGGCAAAGTGCATCAATGAACTCTGCACCCGGGTGCATTCGATCATGCTCGCACACTTGAGCGAGGTGAACAATACACCACAAAAAGCCCTGGCCACCGCCCGGGAGGGCGCCGGCCTCTTCTCTTCTGACCTCGAAGTTATTGTGGCCACCAACCCGGGGCATGGTGCGTGCTGGCCCCACTATATCAGTTTATAATTGCTTTTCCCGGTCCGGGAACCATTACCCGGCCTTCACCCGTGGCGCATTCTCCCAAAATGTCGTATTATACAGGACAGAATCCCTTAAAACGTAAAGTTTTATGGATGGAAATGGCCTTTCACCCTTCTTTCATCTTCAGCAGTTTGAGGCAGTACATGTCAATCGAGTCCATGAAGAGCTTTTTTGCAGTCTTGGAACGTTTTTCATCTTCTGAAAAAATATCGGTGATAAGGTATTCAAGGACTTCCAAATAATAACCCAATGCAGGGAGTTTCTTCTTCGTGTCCTCAAGCATCACCTCCGCATCGCCCTTCCTGCCCGCAATAATCATGAACGAGAGATCGAGTATGAGGATGATATGTGCCGGCATCTTTTTGGTAATCGAAGTACTTCGGAACTTCTGGTATGCGGATTCCTGGGACGTTATTATTGAGAGTTGCAGGCCATAATACAGGGGTTCGAGCTCATCCGGATGCTGCTGCATCATCTGCCGCACCACCGAAGTGGCCCCCCCTGCATCCCTCCCTTCCAGTTTGAAGTGGTAGAGGTCGCGTAAGAAGAACATGTCGCTGTAATAGCGCTCGGCGGCAATCTTCAGCAGTTCACCCCGCATCTCCCTGTTTCCGTCCTTTTTGGCCTTTTCAAGCCCGATTTTGATGTATTCGGGTTCATCCGGGAACCAGTCGGTGGCCATCTTTATCATGAACCAGAAGATCTTGTTAACCCGCAATTCCTGTACCACGTGGGGAAACCGGATACGGTTCACCGGCGGCCTCAGGCGTACGAGCTCGATCATCTGCTCCCTTGCACTGAGGGCCATCCCGCTCGTTGTGCTCTTGTCAGGCTTTTTATCCGGGGGCAGTTCAAGCGATGAAAGCTCGTAATAGGAAAACGCTATGGCAGTGCAGACCATGGCGTCAATGGTCCGGTACTTCTTGAGGGCCTCGACAGCTTCTGAGTATCTCCCCATATCAATAAGTTTCAGGCCCAGTACAATGTCAAAGATAGCCCTTCCGGTGTACTTCTTCTTAACGCGGGTTGCGTGCCTGAATATCTTCTCGATATGCTCGACATCGGTGGATCTCTTGCTCTCCTCGAGAACCTTGACTGTTATATCATCGATGAACCGGTCATAGACCTGGTCCGTTATGTCCGGATAGTTGTTCTCAAGGATTGAGACGACGTGGCCGAAAAATACGGGGAGGTTGGAATCGATCTTCTCGGAGTTCTTCTCGATGTACTCCATCATCTCCCGCTTGGTCTGCCCCATCTTCTGCTCGACGAGTGCATCCGGGATCCAATCCTCCACCATTATGTAAAGGAATTTCCTGTAAGAATATAAGAACCTTGATATAATCGAGAGAGGGGTGAGTACTTTAGAATTCGTTGCGTCCGGAAGGGAACCCTTATACTCGGCCACGCTGAGAATTCTCCCTGCGACGGTGCCATGCAATTTGCTGAATTTGCCCGGATTTGTGAGAAACTCGAGGGGATACCGGGCCGGCTGGAGATGACCGAGGAAATCTCGCGCGTTCTTTGCAGCCTGGATGCAGAAGATCTCCCCATCTTTGTCCAGTTCATTACCGGGAAGATCTTTCCTGACTGGAGCCCCCTGAAACTTGGTATCGGACCAAACCTTCTTTTTGACGCTATCACCCTTATCGTGGACGGGACAAGGGACGATGTGATCGGAGAGATTAACCGGCGGGGGGATGTGGGGCTCGCAGTCCAGGCAATACTCAAGAAAGGGAAGATATCCCGGAGGTCGACCCAACCTGCGACCATCCAGACCTCGCTATTTTGGCAGGAACTGGACCTTGTGGGAGTATACAGCGACTTCGAAAAGATTGCCAGTCTGGGGGGCCGTTCCTCTCAGCAGGAAAAATTATCCCTCATCCAGAACCTCTTCCAGAACGCTTCCCCTCTCGAAGGGAGGTACCTCGCCCGCCTTCTCATGGAAGACCTCCGTATCGGAGTTGGCGAGGGCACAATTCGGGATGCGATCGCCAGGGCGTCCTCCGTGGACCCTTCACTCGTCGAGCATGCCTACCAGGCGAGAAACGATCTCGGCGAAGTGGCAATGCTCGCCAGGAAGGGGGAGAAGGTGTTGCAGGAAGTGCACATCATGCCGTTTCACCCGGTGAAGATGATGCTGGCCCAGCAGGGGACGATTTCCGGGGCCGTAGAGGAAAATGGAGCCGTAGCAGCCGAATTCAAATACGATGGCAGCAGGTTCCAGTTCCACAAGTCCGGCACGAGGAGCGGGATCTACTCCCGCAAACTCGAAGACGTCACCGATGCCCTCCCGGATATCCTCGAGACACTGAAGTCCGCCACCACACATGACGTGATCCTTGATGGGGAGGTGATTGCGGTGAAAGACGGAAAACCCCTGCCTTTCCAGACCGTACTGCGACGGTTCCGCAGGAAATACGGTGTCGAGGACATGCAGAAGGAGGTGATGATGCGCCCCTTTGTCTTTGACATCCTCTACCTTGATGGTGAGACCCTCATCGATCTCCCATTGCATGAAAGAAGATCGCGCCTTGAAGCGGTTGTTTGCGTTCACATCACCTCCCAGTTAGTGAGCGATGACCCGGTAAAGATCGAAGGGATGTATAAGGAAAGTCTCGCTGCGGGACACGAGGGGCTCATGCTCAAGACCCTCTCTTCGCCCTATACCCCCGGGATAAGGGGGAAGAACTGGTTAAAGATCAAGCCCTCTGTCGATACCCTGGATCTTGCCGTCATCGGCACAGAGTGGGGGGAAGGGAAGAGGGCGCATGTCTTTGGCTCATTTCTCCTGGCTTGCCAGGATCAGGGTGAACTCTCGGCACTCAGCAAGGTTGCCACTGGGTTCTCGGATGACCAACTGGCAGAGGTCTACGACATGCTCAAGGAGCATGTCCTGTCCGAGTCGGGAAAAGAGGTTCACCTGGAACCCTTCCTTGTATTTGAGGTAGGATACTCGGAAATCCAGGAAAGCCCCAACTATGAGAGCGGTTATGCGCTCCGGTTCCCCCGTTTCATCCGTATCAGGGATGACAAGTCAATTTCGGAAATCGAGACACTGGATGGGATAAAGGACCGCTACCAGCGGCAGAAAAAGTGATTGAACGCAGGTGATTGCGGTTATCCACGTAAGTGCGGCCGGTTATAATTATTCAGGCCTGCTGAACCTTGCCCGGTCACCGATATACTCGACGATGCGTGTCACGCACTCTTCCCACGACACCGTCCCACCAGGGATGATGCCTGAGACATCCCGGCCCAGTTCATCATCGGAGATGCCCTGCGCTACCGCAAGGAGAGAGCCCGGCGCATACCGGCTGGGGATGATCCCGTCACAATCCCCATCCACGATACCAAGGACCGGGACTCCCATGTGCGCCCCGATATGCCCGCATACCGCTGTGGTATCGTCTCCCACGCTCACTATCCCACATATCTCCTCCTCGCTGATCATCCGGTATACCTGATGCCCGCAATGGTCCACAAAGAGGACCCGCCCGACCGTAGCCCTCCGCCCGCATGAGACAGGGGCCTTCGCTCGGATTGCCCCGCTCTTGCACCATGCCCTGGTGATATCCAGCGGTCCTGCTTTCTGCAGTTTCTCAAGGCCGTGGTCCTTGACCCGGAGGCCGGAGACCGGGACAACCGTTGATCCCTCCAGGCGCAGGCAAACTTCAGGTCCCGTGGCTTTCCCGATGACCGTCCCGTTCACAAACACAGCCTCCCCCGGGATGCACCCCCGGATGGTCCGATATCCCTCACGGAGTAGTCCGGGGTGCGCCACTCTCTCGACGACCCGGTATCCTGTCTTCATTGAGATCTCCATCGCGATCCCGTCAGCTTCCCTGTTCCAGCAAATGATCTCCTGACTTGCGCATTCTACCTGAAGAAGCCCGGCATCGCCAAGCCTTGAAGCAATGATCTCCCCGAATATACGTCCTGATTCAGGGGTCTTCCCCTGATCTACGAGGTAGCAGGGCTCGTCGAGCGCCCGCATTACGACACTTGGGGGTGCACCCGGGTATTCACAAGGAAGCCCAGATTCCTCTGCTGCCGCCCTGGCCATGACCCCTGCAACAAGCATTCTCCTGGGGGTAAGCACTCTCGAAAGCCATTCTGCGATACCCGAATCGAAGACCTCGGGGCCGTGGAGGACCATTACCATCTGCTCGATACACGGGATAGCCCTTCTTTTTGTAATCATGGCATCCTCACTCCCATGTTGTGATAGATACCGGTCACTGGAGGCGTCGATGGTCTGGTCCCGGGATGTATTGATTGTGTCCATGAAGTGTGAAGAGTCGAATATTCATATTGGACCTGATCCCTGATCAATCCTGCACACGAACCCTTAAACCCGGCTTTCGTCCCTGGATAGGCCTCAATTGCGCCCCCCTTATTATACCCGGTTGTAGTCATCGGAGAAGCGTGTGATGTCATCCTCCTCCAGGTACTCCCCGATCTGTACCTCTATTACCTCAAGCGGTATTTTCCCGGTGTTGGCCAGGCGGTGTTTGGTGGCCGCCGGCACAAATGTACTCTCGCCATGGCGGAGGTGGATGGTGCGATCCCCGAGAACCACGTCGGCCATGCCGCTTACCACGATCCAGTGCTCGCTCCGGTGGTGGTGCATCTGGAGCGAGAGTTTCTTCCCCGGCTTCACCGTGACTCTCTTGATGCGGAAAAACCGTGACCGCTCAAGCTCGGTATAGGAACCCCAGGGCCGGTGAACCTGCAAATGATAATCGGCGATGGTATCGCCACTGTCCCGGAATCGCTTCACAAGCTCGCTCACTCTCTCAGTCGCATCCATGTGGCAGGCCAGCAGCGCGTCCCCCGTATCCACCAGGACAAGGTCATGCACTCCGATAAGAGCTGCGCGTTTTCCGGGGGCGTAAATAAAATTCCGGGAAGAATCAAGCAGTTCCGCGTGACCTGCATTCCCACATGCATCGTGTGGCTTGTAGTCATACCACGCCCGGAACGTCCCCAGGTCCGTCCATTCCGCTTTCAGTGGCACCACCGCAACCTTCTTCGAGCTTTCGAGGAGACCGTAATCGATTGAGAGCGAGGGGAGGCTTGCATACTCAGGAACCCCTTCCTGGAACCGTGAATACAACTCCGGCTGGTATGCTTCCAGTTCATCAAAGAAGGTGCCCGTGGAGAAGAGGAACATCCCGCTGTTCCAGAGAAATCCTGCATCCACGTAGACCCTCGCGGTCTCCCAGTCGGGTTTTTCCCAAAACTTCCTCACCTTCATCCCCACAAGAAGGGGTTCACCCGGGTCAATATATCCATAGCCCGTATGAGGATGGGTGGGGTGGATACCGAATGTGACCAGGTACTGGTTTGAGATACTCCTGGCCGCGGCGATTTCATTCATGGCGCCCGCTCCAAGGTGATGATCACTTGGAAAGACAGCTACAACCGTTTCGCCATACTCCTTCTCCACCATCTGCATTGCCCAGGTTATGGCAGGGAGGGTATTTTTTCCCACCGGCTCTTTTAGGATCCGGTCATCGGCGATGTTAATCTTGAGCTCTTCCAGCTGGTTCTTGACCAGGTACTGGTGGATCTCGTTTGTGACCACCAGCACCTCGTCCGGTCCGGAAATCTGCAAGGCTCTCTGGTAAGTGTCCTGGAAGAGTGAGGTGCCATTCACTTTCAGGAACTGCTTGGGATTATAGGTGCGTGAGAGGGGCCAGAGGCGGGTTCCTACCCCGCCTGCCAGGATGACAGATTTGATGGATTCCATATGGTCATCTCTCTTTTTGGACCTGTTCGCACTTATGGCTTCCCCAGAAGGACCAAGACAAACCGAAAAATCAGACTTTTTGTCTTCCTACAAGGAGGATCACAAGGGAGGAGGTGATGGCCAGAACGCCTATTTCGCCTTGGAGAAATGGCGAAGAATGCGCGGTGGGCGGGATTGTCACCGGTGCCGATGTGGTGGGCTCTGTTGTGAGGGCAGGTTCCGGTTCCGTGGCGATCGAAGGCGCAGGCGTGGGAGGCGTGGGGGTGACCGTTCCTTCCAGGTGGTGAAGTGCCACCTGGAGGTTTTCGAAGGCGGGAGAATTGCCAGGGTTTATACGTAGCAATTGCTCATATGCATCGGCTGCTGCCTGGAACTCTCTTAGAACGAGGTAGGTATTCCCCAGACAAAGGTATGCTTCATCGTGGGAGGGATTGATAGAAAGCACTTCCCGGTATACCAGGACAGCTTCGGGATACCTCTGCATGGAAAAGAGCACCTCGCCTTTCCCCATCAGTGTCGGGGTGTTATAAGGGTCAAGGACCAGGGAGTCATTGTAAGCAGTGAGGGCTTCGCCAAATCGCCCTTGCGAGTAGAGATCCCTCGCTTTCACTGCAAAGGCCACCGAGTCCGCTCCAGACTCATATCCGGATGAACTGCCGGCATCAGAAGGATCTCCTGATGAAGACCCATCGTCTTCCGATCCCGAACCCCCGCCGCCGCATCCGCAATCATCTGCGCATATTGGTGCCGCGAGAATGGTCAGGATGATGATGCAGAGTATAGCCACAGGCAGGGCAGACGATCTCATATACCATTGACCCTCTGCCACCCCTGGATTTAAAGATAGTGGAAGTAGCAAGACCCGTGATTTCCCTGGCATATCCGGAGATTTTTTCATTGTTATCGAGTATTCAGCATCACATGTGATGAATACCAACCAGGGTTCTCCCCCTCGGAAATCAATCGCTCCTGACCCGTTTCAATGCCAGTTCAATGGCGACCTTGAGATCTTCATCCTTGAACGGTTTCAATAAAAAACCCCTCGGTTCAGTGTCGATGACACGGGAGATAGTCTCATTGTCGGAGTATGCCGTGACATATATGAAGGGGATGGAGTAATCAATGTTGATCTGTCGGGCAAGATCAATCCCATCCATCTCCCCCTGCAGCATGATATCGATCAGGATAAGGTCCGGTGGATTTGCCTCTATCTGCCGTAAAGCCTCATACGCAGACTGGGCGGTCCCGCTCACTTCATAGCCGAGTTTCTTGAGCCGCCAGGAGAGGAGCTCGCTGATAACCGGATCGTCTTCAACGATGAGTATGGAATTCATCATTCCATCTTTTCCTCCTCCATCCGCACCTCGGTGAGATTACCTCTCATCTGAGGATTTATTAGCCTGATGTATGATATCCCCTTCTTTTTAATGGCTTTCAGATGAAGTCCGGTTCCTGTAGGCACCGCGAGGGAAAAATATCTCGAAACGTGCCCCCGCTCCCGGTTCTCCTGTCTCGAGGATCGAGATGCCGGTGATATCAAGGATCTCCCGTGCCAGAAAGAGTCCCAACCCACTGCTCTTTCCGTACCCCTTCTCGAAAATCTTTTCCTTTTCTTCATTGGGAATTCCAATACCATTGTCCTCAAAATTCAGGATCAGGCCATACGAACTCATGGTGACACTGATAGAAAGAGAAGTGACCTTCTGGCCATGTCTCAAAGCATTCTCAATAAGATTAAAAAATACCCGCTCAAGGAGGGGATCTGTATACACCTCGATATCCCCTACCTGACATTGAACTGAAATTTTGGATAGATTGAAGGATTCAAGCACCCTGGAAATCACATCCTCCACTTTCTGCCATACCGGGGCCTGCACGCCGATGTCCTCGTATTCCTTGGTGAAGGCAATCTGGGACTCGATATTCTGGGTCACGCGTTCCAGCTTTTGGATAAAATCCATCATCATGGGATGATCTGATTGTTCCCTGGCCAGGTCGAGGAGGAGTCTCAAGGTCGTGACCTGGTTGAGAATATCGTGACGGGTAATGCGGGAGAGGAGATTGAGTTTCCGGTTGGCCATCTGCAATGCCTCTTCTGCCTGGATAATATCGGTAATATCCCTGCCTACGGACTGATATTCAGTGATAACTCCCTTCCCATCGAAGATTGCCTGGTCGATCCAGCTCTGCCAGCGGACCTCTCCGTCAGGAAGGATAACCCGGTGCTGGATGTACGCTGCAGGATTTTCCCGGGTGAGAGAAGTAAAATGCTTTTTAAGAAGATCTTTCTCTTCGGGGGGAACCCGCGGTCGGAATCTGCTGCCGATGATTTCCTGGCACGGTTTCTTATAATACCGGCAATATGCTGGATTTGCAAAAATATGTGTACCACCCGGGAGAATCCTGCTGATGAGCTCTTCCTGGGTGTCGATTATCCCCTTGTACCGCGCTTCGCTCTCCCGGAGGGCTTCTTCTATCCTGCGGCGCTCGGTCACATCCCTGATTGACTCAATTGCCCCAATTATGCGTCCTTCATCGTCATACAGCGGGGATGCCTTTCCCCAGAGGATGGCATTCTGGCCCTTCAGCCTGGGAAGGTCAGTCTCCCCGATCAGGAGATCCCCCTTTTTATGGACAACTCCATAATACCGCTTTGCGATCTCAACCGAAGACTCAAAAATGAGGTCAATCAATATGGGGCGTCTTTCACCGTAAAACGGAACCGCGTACTCATAATCCCCTTTTCCCATCATCTCATTCGACGGGACGCCGGTCATCTCCTCGATGGACCGGTTCCATGCAATGACCCGTCCTTCCCTGTCAATCGCAAATGTGGCGTCGGGAAGAAAATTGATGATATCAAACAATCGTCGCTCTGACATCCGGAGTGCCGTCTCTGCCCTTTTGCGGCTTACCGCCTGTTCGATCATGTTCCGGAGTTCTGCAAACTGGGAACGGGGATGACCTCCCTTCTGCAGGTAAAAGTCTGCCCCAAGGTTCAGTGCTTCGATCGCCACGTGCTCTCTTCCGCGACCGGTGAAGACGATAAACGGGATGAGGGGGAATGCCTTTTTGGTTGCCTTGAGCAATTCGATACCGTTCATCTGAGGCATCTCGTAATCAGAAACGATTACATCGAAGTCGTGGGTTTCCAGAAGATCCAGGGCCTCATGTGCACTCAAAACCGTGGAGATCTTTATATCCCCCTCTTTTTCCAGGAATACCTTTGTCACATCCAGAAGTGACGCTTCGTCGTCAACAAGGAGAACTTCGATCATTCGCCGATCACCATAGTAAAAAACGGTCTTATCAATCCATTACCTGTAGGAGATTAAATGTTGTTGGAAAAAAGGGAGGATTACCCTACCTCATCATTATTTGAATGGCGGTGGGATATTTCCGCACCAGAGCAAAGACAATGGCCCGTCCTACCCAGATGCGCCCCCCCTCCATCTGCCTCTCCAGGGAGAGATCTCCCATATCCTGGAGGGCGGCAAGAGCGAATGCATCCGCGAGCATGCAGCTGTCAGAGACTTCCACATCAAAATAGAAGATGATTGGAAGTTTGAGGGTGAGGCAGAGGTCTCCTGGAAGGGCGATTCCCATCCTTTCGATTACCTCTCTATCAAAGAGGTATTCCTTTCCACCCCTAGTGACCGCCCTGGGCCTGTCCATACCCAGGAGTTCATGAAGAGGTATTCTGGCGGTCACCACACCATCATTGATCTTTCCCATCTCAAGGCTCATCCACCGCCTGAGCACCTTTTCGTCATACATCCTGCCAGGCCTCATTGGATAAAATCATGGAAACCGGAGTGCAGAAATCTACATGCAGCGAGGAAAGATAAAATTAACGGGATTGCTGCACCGTCACCCCGGGCACATCTCCAGAATGTCCGGAATTAAGACCGTCGTAGAATGTGGCGGCATTCCAGGTACCGGTTCCTGTCCTCTCCCAGTCGCACCCTTCACTTCTTCCTCCATAATTCACTCTCGTGTATCTCCGATTTGCAATGAGGGCAGAGAAAGACTTCTCCATGGTGTTCCAGATGGCCGTGCCTCATCGTGGACACCCTCTTCTGCAGTTGCTGGGTGAAGCCCGAGGCCAGGATTCCGGCCGGCATTGCGAAGATGCCGATTCCGAGCAGCGTGATGCATCCACCAAGGATTTTACCAGGCGTTGTCAGCGGAACCATATCCCCGTACCCGACAGTAGTCAGGGTGACGACCCCCCACCACATGGTGGCAGGGATGCTCGAGAAGGTCTCGGGCTGCCCCGAGTTCTCGATCTGAAACATCAAGGTCGATGCCGAGATGAGCGCGATGAAGAGAACAAGATACGCAGTAATGAGCATGTCCTTCTGCATCTTTACCACCCTGATTATCATGTTGATGGAGTCGGAATACCTGATGAGCTTGAAGACCCGGAAGACCCGGAGTACCACCAGCGCAGTGATATTTATACCCATGAAGATATCCAGGTAGAAGGGGAATACCACGATGAGGTCTATCAGGGCAAAGGGAGTGAGTGCCCACTTCAGTCTTCCGTTTAAGGGAGATGCATACCGCGAATCGGCAGTGCAGGACCACAAACGAAGGGGATACTCGATTGAGAATACCAAAGTGGTGAAGAAGAATACCACCCTGAAAAGAAGGGAGTACTTCACCCACAATGGATGGACAGACGAGAGTACCATGACGGCGACGGAGACGATGATGACGAGAGTGATGAATATATTAAAATATTCGCTAGCCTTGTTTTGATAATCGCCAGGTTCAAGTACCCTGTACACACGCTCCTTGAGAACAGAAACATCCATACTAGCCATGGATTGATAGTCCAATTAAATAGTTTCCTTCCCACATGTCATCCCGGAAATAGATCCGGGAAAGACCTGCATATCCCCTGAAGGATGTTTGGCAGATCCGCTCCGCTCTGTGAAAAATACCTTATAGGGTTCCCGATCAACATCATTCCGGGAGAACACATGGATATCATCTCGCTCGTGGGGTTTCTTGCACTGGTAATCGTTGGAATCGCCCTGGTACTCTTCCTGATCAAACTGGTATGGTCCCTTGTCCCGGCGGCAATCGTAGCTCTATTGGTATACCTCTTCACCTCCAGCTTATGGTGGGCGGGAGTCGCTTTCCTGGCTGTGGTGGTTCTCACTCTTGTCTATAAATTGATGAAGAAATAGTCGAGATCCCCGGGATAACCTTTTCCCTGATTTGACAGGGATCGGGAGCAGATAATGGATGCCTCCTAAAAAAAATTCGTGCGATCTGTATTCATCCAGGTGAACACACGATGGAAACAGGTAGAGCGGCAAATACTCTCTAAAATCTGCAAAAACAGGGCAGAAAAACCAGGATGGGCTCGAGGAGATTCGAACTCCTGACCTCCGCCATGTCAAGGCGACGTCATAACCAGCTAGACCACGAGCCCGCGATTTTGTTCGAAATGTGCGGAGAAATGTGGGTGAACACAGTATAAAACTATTCTCTTTTCACGCTCTTTCAATAGCAATTTAAAAGACGAATAAGGTAGATGGACTGGAGAAATGGACGGATATACCATGACTGAAACAAATCCGCGACAGCTCTTTCTCTACGAGCACGATTCCCGAAGGGTTGAACTACTGGTCCGCATTCTCTACTGGATTGCCATCGGCGTGGTGGCATGGGTGTACGGGCTCCTGGCAATCATCTGCTTCTTCATCCAGTGGTTCCATATCCTCATCCTTGGAAAGAGGTCCCAGGGTCTCTCGGACTTCGGGAAAGGTTACCTCGAATACCTGGTCCACAGGATGCCCTATGTATACTTCATGACAGACCAGAGGCCGACGGTCTTCCCCGATAAGGTGAAAATTTTTGAAGAGATGGATTGAGAGAAGACTTACTGGGGGGAGGAAGTGCACCTCCGGTGATCGATTTTTTTTTAAAAAAATGGAGCAAACCTGTTTAATATGAAAATGCCCCCGGCATTTTCATTCTGTATGCTTGTTACTCGATGAGGATTATGTGATTTTTTTGGCTCTTTTCTATCTGGTGTGGGTACGATTGATGAACTGGATACAGTTTGTGGGGGCTGTCCGCCCCAATACCCCCACATGCGAGTGCCCGGCCGCCGCCCCCGAAAATACCGCGGGGCTGCCGCCCTCGACCCGGGGCCACCTCCGGTCACCAATTGATCTGTCATGACAGTTGGATAAAAAAAAGTAAATCGAATACCACAGGAAACGGCGGCGGTTGGAGTGACTGAATTGATATGAAGATATTAACTTCGATTGAGTCTCCCCACATAAAACAGCGAGGAGGCGATTTTTTTATATCAGGGTGTCTGAAATCTTGGCAAATACCGCAGTGAAGATCCCGGGCATGGATCTTATCTCGTCCATCATGTCAGGCGTGACCTCGCTGTCAACGTTCAAGACCATGATTGCCTCCTCCCCGGGTTTTATCCGCCCGACCTGCATCCCGGCGATATTCACGTTGCCCTTGCCGAGGATCGTCGAAGCCCGACCGATGACTCCCGGCTTGTCCAGGTGGCGGGATACGATGACATATCCCTCCGGGATCATATCCATGGTATAACCGCCGATGGCCACTATTCTGGACCTGCCCTTGAAAAAGACGGTCCCGCTCATCGTCTCCTCCATGATATCGGTCTTCACACGGATGGTCACGAGGCTCTTGAAACCACCAGAATCAGGGGTCATCGTCTCAGAGATATTTATCCCCCTCTCTTTTGCGATGAACTCGGCGTTCACGATGTTTATCGGAACCTGCAGGATGGGGTCCAGAAGCCCTTTTATGGCCATGAGGGTGATGAACCGAGTGTTATTCCCGAGCGTTGCGAGTTCCCCACTGTAGGTCAGCTCCACCTTCTCCATCCTCCCTCCCACCATCTGGGTAAGGAACCGCCCCATTTTGTGGGCCAGGATTGCAAATGGCTCGATGACATCCGCGTGCTCGGCAGGGACGATGGGTGCGTTCACGATATACCGGGCCGATCCTCCCTTCAAAACCGAGAGACACTGCTTGGCAATGGAGACTGCGACGTTCTGCTGCGCCTCCACGGTACTGGCACCCAAATGCGGGGTGGTGATAACTCTGTCGATTTCCAGGAGAGGAGATCCGAGCGGCGGTTCCTCTTCGAAGACGTCAAGGGCAGCTCCGGCGACCTTACCGGATTTGAGCGCATCGCAAAGGGCTTTCTCATCGATGATCCCTCCCCGGGCACAGTTGATAATCCGTACCCCATCCTTCATTGTGGCGATGGTGCGGGAATTGACGATATGCTTGGTCTCCTTGATAAGAGGAGTGTGCACGGTGATGAAATCGGCTACTTTAAAGAGTTCTTCGAGAGAGAGGGCTTCGACGCCCATCTGGGCGGCACGGTCCTTGCTGATGAAGGGATCATATCCCACGATGTGCATGCCCATGGCCTGGGCCCGCTTTGCCACCTCGCGGCCTATCCTCCCGAGGCCCACGATACCGAGTGTCTTCTCATTCAGTTCGACTCCCATGAACTTCGAACGTTTCCATTCCTTCTTTTTCAGCGAGGCGTTGGCCTGCGGGATGCTCCGGGCCAGGGAGAGCATCATGGCCATGGTGTGCTCCGTGGCCGCAAGGGTATTTCCTTCCGGTGCATTGGCCACGATGATCCCCTTCCGGGTTGCGGCGTCCATATCGATATTGTCAACTCCTGCTCCGGCTCTCCCTATAAATTTAAGTTTCTTCCCTGCTTCGATGACCCGGGCTGTGACCTCGGTCCCACTGCGGACCAGCAGGGCATCATACTCCCCGAGGATCGACACCAATTCATCCTCTTTTAAATCGGTCTTCACGTCAACGGTGCATTCCGGGCGCAGGATCTCCAGTCCCTCCTCGGCAAGCAGGTCGCTGACCAGTATTCTGAAACTCACGATAAAACCCACATCATATATGCATCCCAGCTATTGAGGGTTTTTGTCGTTAGGTCGTACCCCCACACCCATGCACCCCCCATTTCTCTCCCGCAATGAGATGAGAATGTATTAAACCGGGAGGGGTGCAGATAATAGTGGTGCGTGAATGAAAGAGATGCCCGATATTCTCTGGCTTGAGGAGATACGGAAAGAGGATATTTCTGCAGTGGGAGGGAAAGGTGCATCGCTGGGTGAGATGTCCGCAATCGGGCTCCCCGTCCCGCGGGCCTTCGTGGTCACCAGCTATGCTTTCAGGCAGTTCCTGGTCGAGGCTGGCCTGGACAAGACCATATTCGCAGATCTTGCGGATCTTGACGTGGACGACAGCGTGGAGCTTGAGAAGGCCGCCAACAGGGCCAAGGAGACGGTGATGAAGGCAAAGCTCCCCGCATTGCTCAAGAAGAAGGTGCGGAGTGCTTACGAGGAGATGGAAGATTCCAGCATGGTCGTGGCGGTCCGATCAAGTGCGACCGCCGAAGACCTCCCCGATGCGAGTTTCGCCGGCCAGCAGGAGACATACCTGAATGTCAAGGGTGAAAAGAATCTCCTCCTGGCCATACAGAAGTGCTGGGCTTCTCTCTACGGCGCAAGGGCAATCTACTACCGGTCCAAGCAGGGGTTCGATCACCAGAGTGTGAACATCGCTGTCGTGGTGCAGCAGCTGGTGTACTCGGAAAAGGCTGGAGTGATGTTCACCTCTCACCCGGTCACCGGGGAGCAGCTGAGCATCATCGAGGGGTCCTGGGGGCTCGGAGAAGCGGTGGTATCCGGCTCGGTCTCGCCCGACAAGTACGTGTACGACCAGCGCAGCGAGAAAGTCATCGACCGGCTTATCGCCAACAAACGCTACCAGATCATTCCCGACAGGGACAACGGTACAAAGACCGTGGATGTAGAAAAGAACATGCAGGACATGCCCCTGCTCTCTGACGATGAAGTGCGAAAGCTTGCGACCTTCGGAAAGATTGCAGAGACCCACTACGGGGTCCCGCAGGACGTGGAGTGGGGGATTGTGGGAGAGGACATCTATATCCTCCAGTCGCGTCCCATCACAACCATCAAATCGTCTGCGGCGGCAGCTCAATCTTCAGAATCCGGTACCGGGAAGATCATCCTCCGGGGCCAGGGCGCTTCGCCCGGCATCGCAAGCGGGAAGGTTGTGATTGTAAGGGACGTCAAGGATACAGGGAAGGTAAAAGAGGGCGACATCATGGTCACCCAGATGACCAATCCAGACATGGTCCCTGCCATGCGGAAAGTCGCCGCCATTGTGACCGACGAGGGGGGAATGACCTGCCATGCCGCCATAGTGAGCAGGGAACTCGGGACCCCTGCGGTTGTCGGTACCAAGACCGCTACGCAGGTGCTAAAACTGGGGCAGACCATCACGGTAGACGGGGAGAAAGGCTTCATCTACGAGGGCATCATTGCCATTTCCCACGAAAAAGCCCATCTGGTTGAGAGCGTGTCCGCCCCGACAATCACCGCCACGAGCGTCAAGGTCAATGTTTCCATGCCTGAAGCTGCAGCCCGTGCAGCCGCCACAGGTGCCGACGGGGTGGGGCTCCTGCGTATCGAGCACCTGATCCTCGGGCTGAACAAGACCCCCGGATGGTTCATCACCAATAACCGGGAGGAGGAATTCATCCAGGAACTGTACAGTGGGATCAAGACCGTCCTTGATGCATTCTACGGAAAACCCGTCTGGGTCAGGACGCTGGATGCCCCCACCGACGAATTCCGGAATATGGCCGGGGGTGAGAATGAGCCAATAGAGCACAATCCCATGCTTGGCTGGAGGGGTATCCGAAGAGACCTCCAGTCCCCCGACCAGTTCCGCCTCCAGGTCGAGACATTCAAGAGGCTCTGGGAGCAGGGATACGACAACCTGGGCATTATGTTCCCCATGGTCTCGCATCCCTCCGAATTCATCCGTGCGAGGGAGATGATGAGGCAATGGGGCGTGGATGTGGAGAACGCAACGCTCGGGGTGATGATAGAGATCCCAAGCAGTGCTATCCTGATCCAGGAGTTCATCGATGCCGGTATCCGGTTCGCTTCGTTTGGCACAAACGACCTCATCCAGTACACCCTTGCAATCGACCGGAACAACGAGCATGTCGCTGGCATGTACCAGCCAAAGCACCCGGCTGTCCTTGCATTGATCGACTCGGCCATCCAGTGCTGCAGGGAGAATGGCGTGGAAGTATCCATCTGCGGGCAGGCAGGCTCCGAGCCTCCCATGGTCAAATGGCTGGTTGAACATGGCATCACAAGTGTCTCTGCCAATATCGATGCCATCGCGAAGATTCGCGAGACCGTGGCCAGGACCGAGCAGCAGATAATCCTGGAGAGCGCGAGATCCCGGAATGCGTGAAATTGGGCTCTCTCCCGATACACTCTTTTCATTTCTCCTCTCCAGGAAGGGAGAGGATATCGATCATGCGAATATCCTCTCTTCAATGTGCACGCTTCCGCACCCCGTGGCGGTCAGGGCTCACATGGAGTTCATAGAGACGAACCTCGGCGACCCCGGCCTTTTCCCGGGGACTGCATCGCTGGAACGCCTCCTGGTCGAACGCCTTGGAGCCCTGTTTCACCTCCCTTCCCCATGCGGGTATGCAACTTCGGGCGGCACCGAGTCTAACATCCAGGCCCTCCGGATGGCCAGGCAGCTCGCCGCGCTGGAGAAGCCAAACGTTGTCCTCCCCGAGTCCTCACACTTTTCGTTCAAAAAGGCCTGCGATATCCTCTGCCTCGAGATGCGGACCGTCCCGCTGGATAGTGAATTCCGCATGGACCCCCAGGCGGCCAGGGAGATGATCGATCGCAACACCTGCTGCCTCGTCGGGATTGCCGGTACCACAGAGTACGGCATGGCGGACCCTATCGAGGAACTCGCAAAGATTGCAGTGGACCTCGGTCTTTTCTTTCACGTCGATGCAGCCTTCGGGGGGATGGTCCTCCCGTTCCTCAAGAATCCGCCGGTCTTTGACTTCTCCCTCCCTGGTGTCCGGAGCCTTGCGGTGGACCCCCACAAGATGGGGATGAGCACCATCCCTGCCGGCGTCCTCCTGGTCAGAGACACCGAATCGCTCTGCTCCCTTTCGGTCGACACCCCCTATCTCACGGTCAAGCAGGAGTTCACCCTCTCCGGAACAAGACCCGGGGCCTCTGCAGTAGGGGCACTGGCCGTGCTCGAATACCTGGGGATGGAGGGGATGAGGGACATCGTGGCAGGCTGTATGAAGAACATGCAAAGGCTTATCGACGGCATGGAGACGTATGGCATCACCCGGGCCGTCACCCCCGATGTGAACGTGGCCACTTTCACGCCAGTGAAGGTGCCTCCTCCATGGAAAGTATCCTGGACGAGGAAGGGGCATTTACGGCTGGTATGCATGCCACACGTCCATGCGGGCGTTGTAGAATCATTTTTGAAGGATATTGGTGAACATCATGCTTGAACGGCTTGTACAATCACTCGAGACCTGCCCCCTGGTCAGGCGCGGCGAGTACAACTACTTCATCCATCCCATAACAGACGGGGTCCCGGAGGTTGACCCCCACCTCCTGCGGGAGGTGTGCATGGCCATGATCAAGGTCCTGGACCTCGAAGGTGTGGATCGCATAATGGCCGCGGAGGCGATGGGAATCCCTATCGGGGCCGTCCTCTCCCTTGCGACCGACCTGCCGATGAACATCGTGCGGAAAAGGGAATACCAGCTGCCGGACGAGATTGCAGTGCACCAGGCAACGGGGTATTCCAAGGGGCAGCTCTTCCTGAACGGTGTGAACCGGGGAGACAAAGTGGTGATCGTGGACGATGTGATTAGCACCGGCGGGACCACTCGGGCGCTCCTCTGGGCCCTGGACATGGCTGGTGCCGAGGTGCAGGATATCTGTTTCGTGATAAGGAGAGGATCTCCTGATATCGGGAGGCCTTACAAGACCCTCGTGAGCGTGGAGGTCACTGACAGGGTGCGTGTCATTGACCGCATATTCTGACCTTGCCGCCCGGCTGAAGACCCGGGGGGCGGGGGTGGTTGCCCTGCAGTTCCCTGCCGGCCTGAAGAGAAAGGCCAAAGATGTGGCATTCTTCCTGCGGAATGAGGGATTCGAGGTCATCGTGAGCGGGGATCCCTGTTACGGGGCCTGTGACCTGGCAATGGACACCCTTCTCTATGCCGATGTGCTGGTCCATTTCGGTCATACAGCCCTGCGTAACCCTGATCCCAGGATCATCTTCGAACCGTACAGCATTGATCTTGATCTAACTGTCATGCAAAAAGCCATTCCACTCCTGAAATCACGGAGAATCGGGCTGGTTACCACGGCGCAGCATATCCACCTGCTGGATGAGATGAAGGCCGTGCTCTCGTCATCAGGGATAGATGCGCTTACAACAGCGGGAACCCGCGGTTGTGCTGAAGGCCAGGTGCTCGGATGTGCATTCGGGGCCGCACGCATCGCTGGCGTGGATGAGATCCTTTTTGTCGGCACCGGGGTCTTCCATCCGCTGGGCGTCCAGCTGGCCACAGGCTCCAGGGTCGTGGCACTCGATCCCTTCACCGGTGAAGTGCAGGAGGTCAATGCAGAGCGGTTTCTCCGGCACCGGCATGCCCTGATCGAGAAGGCCAAATCTGCGGAGCGAATAGGCCTCCTCGTGAGCACAAAGAGCGGACAGGGGAGGTATGCACTGGCACGTAAAATGGCCTCGCGGTGCGATACCG
>Ga0172362_10000819_pt1 | contig 26260 bp, 26 predicted proteins | sample LakKivs1_kivu2a2_FD_114534 | JGI IMG/M metagenome (GOLD analysis project Ga0172362, IMG submission 114534) | Sediment microbial communities from Lake Kivu, Rwanda - Sediment s1_kivu2a2 | ecosystem: Environmental > Aquatic > Freshwater > Lake > Sediment | place: Rwanda: Western Province, Lake... | reverse complement strand
GATTTGATAAAATTCCTGTCCATAAAACCAGACATCCCCATGAAAATGATCACTGGCGAGGATGTTTCTAAGATCGTCAAACTCTACATGTACGAGTTATCATCGCAGATAGATAAGGCAATAAAAGAGTTTAAGGCTCAAAGGATAGTTGTCGACTCTGTTTCACTAGTAGAACTTTTCATTAAAGACGAATACTTAAGAAAGATTGCCTTGATGCAACTCATTGATAGGTTGAAAGAATTGAACATAACTGCAATCCTGACTGGAGCTGTACCAGAAGGTCAAGAAGTTTTGAGTACGACTGGGATAATAGAATTTCTGACTGATTCTGTCATCAAACTAGACTTCGTTCCTGTGGCAGAAGAATTCAAGAGGACTTTGACTGTGAGAAAGATGAGAAGGACCGACCATTCTATCCTGATTCACCCTTTCGAAATCACTAAAGAAGGCGTAAAAATCATAGAAATCACAGAGTAAACTTTAAAAACAAAACCTTAAATTTCGGCTTTTGAAATTAATAAATATGGAAAAGGAAGGATTAACTCTAGACAAAGAAAAAAGAGACCTTCTAATCGTGAAAAAATTCATTTCTAGCGAAGACGTGGGGAAATTAACTGAAGAATCTGTAGAAAAGAAAATCGATAGGATATCAACCGGCATTCCTGGTCTAGATAATATAATCGGAGGAGGTCTTATCCCCAATTCCGTAGTCATGGTTAGTGGAGAAGCTGGAACTGGAAAAACAATCTTCTGCACCCAATTCATATGGAATGCTCTATGCATGGGGGAAAATGGCCTTTATGTGACATTGCAACAAACTGCTGATGAGATAAAAAAAGACGTTGCTATCTTTGGTCGTGATTTCAAAAGGGCTGAAGAGCTTGGACAATGCAGAATTATCTATACCGAGCCACAAGACATGAAGAAGATTATAGCCATTATATTAAGGAATGTCAAAGATCTTAACGCAAAAAGAGTCGTCATCGATTCCATAACTATGCTTGCTGAGTATGCTGAAAGAAAAAGGGACATAAGGTTTCATCTCAGTCGATTGATACAAGAACTGAAGAAAATGGGTGTTACTGCTTTAGTTACTTCAGAAATAGAAGAAGGATCAGCTGGTTTGAGCAAGTTTGGTGTCGAGGAATACCTTGTCGATGGTGTGATAGTCTTAAAATGTGGAGTGGACGTCGGTTTGGGCGGAAAACCGAGAAGTCTTTACGTCAAGAAGATGAGAAGAACTAATCATGATTTAAACATCCACCCATTCGAAATATCAGAAAGAGGCATCAAAGTTATTGTATAGTCTTCAATTCAAAAGTGCAAACTCTGTTACCCATCGCTATACAACTAATTTCCTTACAATCAACTTTTTTTCCGGTCGTTTTCTCGATGAAGTTTTTGAATATTCCTGCAAGTAAATGACAAACTGGTTGCTTTTGAATCCCATAATTTTCCGTATAAAGTTTAGCAAAATTATTCTTTTCTAACTTCAGTATAGTTTTCTCTTTTGTTATATCAACGACCTGAACTTTACCAAAACCGCTGATGTCGAATAGGTTTGTCCATAAGTTTGTCATCTTCTTTTCTTCTATCGCAAACCTTTTCTTAAAGTGAGTAATTATCGATTCTGAGATGAAGTATCCCAATTTCTCCATCTTTTCTCCATCTTTAGTTTCATTCTGGAATTTAACTAAACTTAATAGAGGCTGCATATTAAAGTTTAAATCAAAAATCTCTATACCATCCTCAGTAAAAGAGGCTTGCCTAGTTGTTAGAAGTTTAGAAAGGAATGCAGAGATCATTCTGATACCAGACCTCTTATCTTCGTTAATTTACTCCATTTTTCATAAGTCAAAGGTTCTTCTTTTTCTGTGTTGACTTCGATTAAATTCTTGAGGATCATCTTAATTTTATCTTCCTTGACAGTTTCATCTATGACTTTTTCTAATGCCTCGGCAAATTTTTTCGCTCTATCCAATTCAATGAAATGACCTATCAATGCTGCTGGTGGCTGGTACATGATTTCTAGGAAACCGCTTTTTGGGAACAAGAATCTTTTGTAGAATTTTTCACCTATTACATCCTCGCCGATGAAGCTGAATTCTTCTTTGAAATTTTTTTCTAGTCTTGCAACGAATTTAAACAGCTCTTCTTCTGACTTTATGGCTTCGCCATCAAGCATATCCAAACCATCTGGTTTCGCTTTTGTCAGTTTAAATTCAAATGGTAATGCTTCAGGCAGATCGACTAGGACGACATACGTATGTTTAGATTTCAAATAAACACCCAATAATAAATTAACATTCAGAATTTAAATTAAATTTTTTTTATGATTGAGGTTTGAAATATTCATCAGTATGCCATTCTACAAGGCGAGTCAATGGGAGTTCTGCACCCCATGGGATAACTGGTAAGGCTGGCAAAGTGCCTCCAGGTGAGACTATTCGTTTAACACCTCTCTTTGAAAATTCATTCCTTAGATATTGTCTCGTTTTGTCAGAAGCTGCTATAGAAACATTATTCATATTTCTGTTAGCATACTTAAAAGTTTCTGAAAGATTATTAACACCATAAACTCTCAAGAATCTATGTTGCGGAAACATACCAAGTTCTGTTGGAGGGGTTTCATCATATACAACAAGATAATCAAGGTTGTTTGGTCCATAAAATAATTTTCCTGTAAACATTGCAGTCTCTTTTTCTTGCCTAATATCCATTTTTGTACTTTCTTGCATTTTACCTGGTTTAAGTATTTTTCTTAAATTTTCCATAGAATCGTTTAGGTCTTGAAGAAACTTTTTTACATTTCCATCATTGCTTTTCTCCACAAAACTGAATTGTGTGGAAGTACAGTACATTTGATCCCCAAAACTTACATCTAAGGCAACCCCATCTGCGTTTTCTTTTCTTTTCTTTTCATCATTGATTACCGAATCTTCTATCACAGTCATACCATACTCTTGTCCGAATCCTAAGAATCTCTTAGGAAAAGGAGTTCTAAGTCTTGCGCTTTCAACATGAGAATCGCTCCCCCATGCCATGACATAATCGATTAATTTAAAAAGAGGGTTTTCTACCTCTTCACATCCACCAGGCCAGTAACAAGCAGTAAAAGTTCCCTGAAGAGGATAGTATTTTTCTTCACTTAAGTATACTTGATTCAAAAGTTCTAATGTAATTTTATCACCACTTGGCATCTTATGAACACATGCATTTTTTGTTATACTACGCCAAACTTCTGGGAGTATGGATGAAATTGGACTATTTCCTGCCCCTATGTTAACACCTCTTCCTAATGGTTCTGCATGGACATATACTTCTTGACCTACAGGCAACCATTTTTCTAAAAATTCGATATCACGTAGTTGGTATTGTAAAAGGCTATTGAGGTATTGTTTGCTTCCAATTAATTTGACTTTATCGAAGGTACTAATAATAGTATCTTCACTCCATCCTGTCTCTTCAACAAATCTTTTAAGGTTCTCCTTCTCTGTTGCAATTTTACTTAAACCAAATAAAGCAGAAGAAAGGATATCCATAATGTTATATATTGATGTGTTTCTCAAGTTTTCCAATTCTTCCTGCGCAGGAAGAAGTTTTTGGGGTTGAAGAATTTCTACTTTTTCTCCTCTCTGTAAATAATAAGCTTGGTTCATAATTAATCAGACTAAAACAATAATTTCTCTATTTCACTTGGGTTCATTCCGATTATCTCAGTATCCTTTGCCATCCTTCTTCCACAACCTTCACTTGTTCTTTGATCTGCATCTTTCACTCTATTCACGAATTCTAGAGTAGGTCCTCTTATACCGCATGGTTCACATTTATTTTCATGCTCTACTTTTATAATGTCGTCCATCAATGTTGCTCCTGGAGTAGTAGTGTTTAAAGGATCTACAAAAACAGCAAGACCTGCTTCATACGATTTGGTTGGTTCTATTACTCCTTCATCTATGTACTTTTGTATGTTTGCAGTATAAACAAACGCCTTAGATGGAATATGTTTTTTTTCTGCATTACATTTAGGTCTACTCCAAGCAGGTGTTATAAGTTCAGCAGCCGAATATCCGTCTATATGGCTTGCAGCAAACTCTTTTTTTACTAGTCCTGAAAACTGTGGAGTTGGTATTGGTTTATCATAACCTTTCCATCCCCCTACCGTAAAAACTAATCCATCTCCCATATCTACCTTTATACCAGATTTCCGCATAAAACCGTAGACTCCTAGGACTAGGAAGGGAACGCTCATTATCATTTTCTTCTCTGAATGTTCATTTAATTTTTCAATAACTTTAGCCGGATCCATAATAGGTTTTCTGGTTTCTGGATCGAATGAAAGCAAGTGATCGTGGGGTGTATTACCCATTCCCCAATCTGCATACAAGAAAACAGCTGTCGGAGGAACCCCTGGTTTAGTTGGATCTGGTGCCAATAATGCTGTGTAATCTACACCGAGATCTTCTGATGCTTGAAAATATATTTTTTTTAATCTCTCCCAAGATTCCGGATTTCTTGGTACACGAGAATTGATTCCAGTAGTTGTAGCACTACTTAATATATATCTTATACCTTCTCTATCTCCTATTATCAAAGGATCAGGATTTCCTTTGAAAGTTTTTTGCGCAATCGGTCTAATTTTTCTGAAATCTTCTGGTTCTTTTATTTTTTCTGGTGAATCGTAAGCCTTACAAACAGCAGTAAAGGTTGGATTTGTTCTCCATATTTGATAGGCCTCGTTAACAGCAGCAACGAGCAAATCACTATCATATTCCCATAATGGTTGTGCAACTAATTGTTCTATAAAAACCATCTTTTATCACCTCATAAGTTTTAGTTGTCAAAAAGATTTATCCCATTATTTCACTTCGCTTATAAGCTTATCGCCGACGCCAAATCCGACATCTGTCAACATAAATTGACCATTTAGCGATTTTGGTGAAACACCATATTCCCCATAAGTGAAAAAACCTATCAATGGTGTAGAACTGAAAAGTTTTTTATCTTTCATAAACATTTCTTCAAATCTTTTTTGCCCTAAAAGTATTTTCCTAGTAGCACATTCCATAAGCAATATGAATGCGGGTTCAGATAATGTTTTGTTAAAGTGTTCAATCGTTTCTCTGTCTACTCTTTCCATTTCTTTTTCATCCAACTTCATTTTTCTTAATACAACAAGCTCTGGTATTTTGTTCAAAAATTCTACACTATTATTTGGACCAACAGATTTAGCCAACCTTATCCAAAAAGTTCCCGTTACGTCTGAGATACCAAACGGCATTAAAGATGAATTTTTCATAATATCTACTGTATTTAGTGCTCCTAATTTTGCAGCATACTTACCTAATTTTAATAAAGGTGCTGGCGGAATGCGGTTTATTTTTCTTCCTGTTAGTCTTTCTAATTCTTCACAAGCAGACTTGTTATTAACTTCCTTTACTGTGTAATCGGAAGATTTGGTGACTATAGCACCTTCATCATAAGGGACAAGATTATGTAAAAAGCTATGAGATGTTTCAACATTGAAAATTCCAGCTAATGCAATTAAAGCCTCTTTATACACTTTTCCATTTGAAAATTGGTATGTACCTTGTAGTTTTGTGTCATCACCAGCATATCCTCCAGTAATGGGTACAAATTTACCTGCAACATCTGTAATTCCCTCGATTATATCATCACCAGCTATACTAGTATCTAAACTACTTCCAGGACTTAATATAAAGAAATTATAAGGTCTCAATTTTACTAGTTCTATGGCCTTTCTCTTTTTGGTAGCAATATATTGAATGTATCCATCTATGTACTTGTCTAGTTTCATATCATCTAAAGCGTTTGTTGCTGCTATACTTCCCGCTTTTCTAGGATTTTTTATGGCTTCTTCACTAACACCAATACCGACATGAATATAATCTGATTGAACAACTAAAGCCACACAAGAGCCTTCAGTAATTCCATAATTACTAATTTCACCTGCAGTTGTACATCCCATCCATTTTACATCAGGATTAACATGAGTAAATGCTTCATGAGCTCCTTTTACAAGTTTATTAACATCGAACTTACTCGAACAAAAAACAATCCCGAAATCAGGAGCTTTACCAGCATTTTTTATCGCCATTTCAACAGCTTCTCTACCAGCTTCATACGAATTTTCATTTTTACTTATACCAGTTCCAGCAAACACATTTTTTGGCATCTTTATCTTCCTCCTACATTCCTTTTATAAAGTCATGAACGACTCTCAACCTTTCGACATCAGCAGGCCAAGCTACTAGAGCACGATCAATTCTCTTAACCATTATTCTCCTTTCTCTAGCTAGTTGATCAAAATGGTATTTAACTTTCGTAACGTTTGATATGTCCTCTCTGTCCCATCCCAATTCTTCGATAACATCACGAACATAAGTCGGCCATCTAGTAGAAATTATCTCAAAAATCTTTTCCCTCAACTCAACTCCTCTTAACACTAATCAACACCATTTTGCAACTATTTTTAAAAGTTTAATTTTCCAACTCAGTCTATTAATACTATTTTTGACGGTTTCGGTAATAAAACTATCACTCATAGTTTAGAAAATAGTTGCAAATCTTTCCTTAGCATAAAAATTTAAAGTAGACATAAATCAAAAAATTAACTTGGTGAACTGATGATTAGTTTCAGGAGAAAGAAGAAGATTGATACTTTAGCAGAAATCAAAGCTAAATTAGAAAAGCCAATGGAATTCGAGACTAAGATTGGCGAAACTCTTGAAAAAGGATTAGAAACGATAAAGACAGGAGTTGACAAGACAATACTAGAAGACCTATCCAAAAGGATAGAAGAAGAAAACTTAAGGATCTCTAGAAAATTTAACGCTATAACTAAAAACATGAAAGAAATTACTCTTGAAAACCCGGAAATCGTCGAACTGATAAAACTCTATTCTAATGCTACTGACAAATTGGAAGAATTTATCGAAGAAATGCGCAGGCTGGAGGATAGAGGGTGGGATTTCGACAAAAACATAGCAGCATTCTTCAAGTTCAGAATAGGAAAAGGTCTAGCAGAAATGAAAAGACAGACTATGAATGTTGAAAACATCTGCAGAAAAGCAGGCTTCACGCCATCAAACATCAGAAACATCCTTGAATCCCCGATAGAAAGATTAGTAGATTCATTGGTACAAAAGAAAATAAAAGTTAAAAAAACGAAATGATCATCTCTTCTGGAAAAGTATCTCAATAACATCATTGTTCTGTAGTATATACTCTGCTCCTATTTTACGCTTTGTCTTAGCTTCCAAACCACCGATAAACTTTTCACCGATATCGGAATGAATAGAAAAGGCAAACTCTTTTAAAGTCGTTCCATTCTTAACAAGAAACACGTCTGGTAATATATTTCCCTTATTATCAGTCAGTTTGTTAACATCAGCAACAGGATATACAACGATATAATCCAGAACGTCGAAAACAGCTTTATTTAAACATTCTTGTATCCCAGTCGAACCATACTTCTCCAGAACATTCTTTTCTATGAATCTCAGGCCTTCTACTTGTTTCGTGTTCATTTTAGACTCATCTTTGATTGTGATAGAACTGGTATCATACTCTATGAGTCCTTTCTCTTTTGCGTTCCTCAAGGCGATCTCAGCAGCGGCAGAAGTCGGTATTATCGTTAAATCAGAAAATTCTTTCTTCATCTTTTTTAGGTTTTCTTCTGATCCCAGTAAATCAATTTTGTTAGCAGCTATGATGATTGGTTTGGATAAACCTCTGAGTTCAGTCGCAAACTCTTCAATGTTGTTGATGCTTGATTTATCAAGACCCTGTTGAATATTTTCTTTAGTTATTCCCAGTCCAGTCAATTGATTAGTCAAAATATCAACTAAGTCGACCTTAGAGAAATTCTTCTTAACGGCATATTTAGCCATTCCTTTTTTGACAATTCCGGCGAACCATAAATCTATCTCTCTAGTTAAGAATCTTATGTCATTGGATGGATCATATCCTGATGTGGCTTTGCCTTCGGCATCCGTCTTTCCAGAAGCGTCAACTATATGGATGAGACAAGAAGCCTGTCTTAAATCATCGAGAAATTGATTTCCTAAACCTTTGCCTAGATGTGCATCAGGAACCAAACCGGCAACATCAATTAATTTTACAGGAATGTATCTTTTTCCTTCAACACAAACAGAATTCCTGGGGTTGCATTTTACATTGTAATACTTACAAACACAATCAGTAGCAACGTATCCTATGCCTACATTCGGTTTTATAGTAGTGAAAGGATAATCAGCTATAGCAACGTCAATCATCGTTGCTGCTTTGAAGAAAGAGCTTTTTCCAGATGATGGTTTACCAACCAAACCTATCTGCATTTAACCCCAATAAATCTAAGTATTTTAATCTTAAGAAGTTAAGTCACATCCGAATAAGTGAAATCTAAAGATACTTCAGGGCAGTTTGTCTTGATTGTACCACTCTCAAAACCATCATCGACATTTTTAACAGGTGTGGAGATAAGCATGTTGCCTTGCAAACCTTCATTCAGCTCAAAAGTTCTCATTTCTTTGTTTGGATAAAATAAATAAAGAGTCTTCAATTCTAGATCGACCTTTCTTTGGTTTTCCAGTATCAACAATAGTTCTTTTTTATTACTATCATAGCTACCAGAATACAATTTGAACATGGCTCCAATACATAGTTCTTCAGGTGCCCTATTCGCGGTAGCATTTAGCCTAGTTTGAACTAACTGTGCGCCCCAGAAAGAAAATATAGCACCGATTGCTACAACTGTCCCTGCCAGTACCATAACTAATCTTGTCGGATCCACTCCAGAACACCTTTATTTATATATATGCATTATAAACGAAATAATATTAAGTTTATGCATATTTAATTTCTAATTATGAAATTCCCTATCTGTTCGGTCTGTTTGAACAACAACATTCTTTGCAATGCCTGTGCAGAGAAAGTTGGCAAGAATGAAATAAAAATCGATGAGATAGAAATGTATAGACGTTTGAATAAACTTCTTGGCGAACAAAGAATTTTGAAGGATATTGAAATAAAAAGAATAGTGGGAACTAGTACCTTGTTAATAATCACAGGTAAGAACAATGCAGCTAGGTTGATAGGGAAAGATGGTAAGGTTGTAAAAAAACTGGTAAAAGATTTGGGCAAACAAGTTCGTGTAGTAGAACAACCTACAGAATTGAAAGATTTTGTTAATGATGTCTTCTTCACTGTTCCTATATTAGGCATAAACGTTGTTTACAATTCTCAAGGAGAATTGTACAGAATAAGGATTCCAAAATCAGAAAGGACTAAACTCCCAATATCTTCTGAAGTTTTTATGAACATCTCAAAAACACTATTTAACAAAGACACAGACGTGATATTTGAATAGATTTAATTCTCCAAACCCAGATTTTTATTGGTGATATAGTTGACAAGAATAGCCGTAATCGACAGAGAACTTTGTAAACCCAAGAAATGTAATTACCTTTGTGTACGAGTCTGTCCGAAGAATAGATCTGGAGAAGATTGTATCACTATCGAAGATTCGACAAAGTTTCCACTCATTAACGAAGAAATATGTATAGGATGCGGGATATGTGTGCATAAATGTCCTTTTGGGGCGATAAAGATCGTTAACTTGCCAGAGAAGTTAGAAGAAAAACCCATTCATAGGTTTGGTAGAAATCAGTTCGTTCTTTTTAGGTTGCCATACCCAGTTCCTGGAGAAGTTGTTGGACTGATTGGTTCTAACGGTCTTGGGAAAACTACGGCATTACTGATACTTTCCGGCCAAATAAAACCCAATCTGGGAAAAGGAAAAGGAATAGATTTTTCAGAATTGATAAAAATCTTCAGAGGAACTAGGCTTCAGAATTATCTTGAAAAATTACAGAATAAAGAAATAAAAGTCTCTTACAAATTGCAAAGGGTCGATAGAATTTCCGAAACCTACTCTGGTAAAGTATCAAAACTCTTGAAAAAGACTGATGAAAGAGGAATATTGAACGATTTGATTTCAAGATTTGGTATAGAAGAAATAATCGATAATGAGATTGAAAATATATCTGGTGGTGAATTACAAAGAGTTGCCATTGCAGCCAGCCTAGCAAAAGATGCTGACATATACTACTTCGATGAGCCCACGAGTTTCTTAGACGTCTTTCAAAGACTTGAAGTATCGAAAGCAATAAGAGAATTCTGTAAAGATAGATCAGTTATAGTTGCTGATCATGACTTAGCTACTTTAGATTTTCTAGCTGATAGAATTCACATTTTCTACGGAACGCCTTCTGTTTATGGTATCGTTTCCAATCCTTATTCAGTTCGGTCTGGAATCAACACATTCCTCGAAGGTTACATAAAAGACGACAACGTGAGAATAAGACCTACATCTATAAGGTTCGAACATACTTACATCCAAGCCACAAGAGGGTTCAGGACTCTAATACAATTCAATGATATAAGCAAAAAACTAGGAAATTTCAGGTTGAACATAAAAAAAGGAGAATTGTACCAAAAAGAAGTGCTGGGAATTATGGGTGCAAATGCTTTAGGAAAGACAACCTTTGCAAGAATCCTGGCAGGAGAGATAAAACCAGATTCTGGAGAAATAACAGGAGAAGTTAAGATATCATACAAATCCCAATACCCACGAACTGATTATGATGGTACAGTCCGTCAACTCTTGAAATCTGTTGCGAAAGATTTCTCCACGAGCAACTATAAGTCAGAGATAATATCACCTTTGGGATTGGAAAGATTGCTAGAAAGAAAAGTCATGAAACTTTCTGGCGGTGAGTTGCAGAGAGTTGCCATCGCAGTAGCGTTGAGTAAAGAAGCAGACATTTATCTGTTGGACGAACCTTCAGCTTTCTTGGATGTTGAGATGAGACTGGTTTTGGCAAGTATGATTCGAAAAATAGTAGAAAGAAGGGAATGTTCAGCTATGATAGTAGACCATGATCTTTTGTTTTTAAGTCAAATATCTGATAGGGGCATGGTATTCTTAGGGAAACCTGGGAAGGAGGGGTATGGCGAAGAACCCAGTAGTGTTGAAAAAGCATTCAATCTATTCTTGAGTAAAGTAGGAGTGACTTTTAGGAAGGATCCTCAGACTGGTCGACCAAGAGCGAATAAACTTGACTCAAAACTAGACAAAGAACAGAAAGAGAAGGGGAAATACTTCATGAGTTAGTATATTTAAATTAAACTCAGAATATTACTATAAGTGGTTTGATGTTATGGATACTACAGGTTATAATAGGACTTCCATTAGTTTTATTTATCCCTGGTTTTGCATTAAGTTATGCATTCTTTCCAAAGAAAAAAAACATAGATATGCTTGAACGAATAGCACTAAGTTTTGGTTTGAGTATTGCAATAATTCCTTTAACTGTCTTCTTCATGAACAAGTTCTTTAAAATTCCGATTACAGTTTACAGTAGCTTAGCAGTAACAATAGGCATAACATTGATAGGAGTAATCGTTTGGAAAAAAAGAAAATGATTCATACTTGTGGGATAATGGATTTTAACTACAAAACTCTGATAAAAATTTTGCTCGCTATTTTTCTAATCGCTTTTATCTTGTACAACTTGAAGATAGACGTTCTCATCAAAACAATTCAAGAAGCAAACATTGAATGGATTTTAATTGGCTGGCTTATAATTTTCATCAGTCATGTTATGATCGTTTTTAGAATCAAGTATGTTCTAGCTAAATTTCATAACATATCTAATCGAAAGGTTTTTTGGAGTCACTTTTTTGGTTATATGATGGGTCAAATAACTCCAGGTAAATTAGGTTATCTTACTATGTCATACATATTCAAAAAAGACAATATTCCTGTATCACTCTCATCTTCCACTTTAATTCTGTCTCAATTAGTATCGTTCATAGTTCAGATGATACTAGCTGGTTTTTGTGTGTTTTATCTAGCCAGTGCAATTGGAGCGACTGGAATAATATATATGGTATTGATTTTTGGCTGGGTTCTTATTTCCATAATTATAACACTAGTATTCTTGAAATATGGGGCATGGAAGTTTACTGGTTTGATAAAAAGATTGCCAAAAGGCATTAAAATCTTGAATTTTACTAACAGTCTGAACAGAGACTTTACACAAATAAAACGTTATACTCCTGCCATATTTATAATAACTCTATTTACATGGATAGTTTCGGGAGTAAGTTGGTGGGCTTTTGGAAAGGCATTAAACATAAACCTACCATTTTTTGCTTATATATTGTTAAACCCTTTAATATCCTCTTTAACCTTCTTTCCTATAACACCTGCTGGGATCGGTATTGCAGAAGCAGGAAATGTTTTAATTTTCTCTTATCTCGGAATTGGCGCAGAAAAAGGATTTATTTTCATTCTACTCGACAGGTCTATCAACCTAATCATCAGTTTGTTAGGGTTAAAAACTTTAATGTCTAAAAAGTTTTTAGTGTCTAAGAAATGATAATCAAAACGTTATCTACAGAAGAAATTATGAAATCGTTAAAACCTGAAGATTTTACTAATTTCTATCAATCAATAAATTGGATAAAGACTATAGAAGAATCTTATAAATTTACACCGTTCTTTATGGCTTTGTTTGATAATGAAAAAATTCTGAACGCGATTCCATTATTTTTGATAAAAAGTAGTTTTTTCGGGAAAAAGTTAGTTTCAATGCCATACGGTGATTATGGTGGTTTTCTTTCGGATAACAAGGTTGATTGGATTACAAAAGAATTAGAAAATTTAGCAAGAAAAAACGATGTTGATTATTTAGAAATTAGAGAGCCAAATCTAAAAGTGGAAAAAAGCTTGAAATCATTCGAAAAAAAGTTGACTTATTTAAATTTCGTAATAAACTTTAATAGATCATTGGAAGATATTTGGAAATCTTTCGACAAAAAAGTTAGGAATAGTATAAGGAAGGCAGAGAAAAATAATGTCAAAGTGATTGAAGGAAGTAGAAAAGATTTAGAAGAATTTTACAGACTTTACTTGAACACGATGAAAAAATTAGGGAGTCCACCACACTCTTTCGAATTTTTTGATAATGTCTTTAAATTTTGTTCAAAAAACGTGAAACTACTATTCGCTGTTCAGGATGATAAAAAAATTGCCGCTAGCATTTTCTTCTTGCATAATAAAAAAATCTATTATTGGAAGAATGTTTCAGAATATGAATACCTTCATCTGAGACCGAATGATTTAATCCTTTTCAAGATGATTGAATGGGGCCAGAAAAAAAATTACGAATCTCTGGATTTAGGCAAGTCGAGAATGGGTAGTGGGGGGTTCCTTTTTAAAAAAAGATGGGGTGGAAAAATGAATGAATTGAAATATTATTATCGACTTTTTAAAGATATAGAGATTCCTGACCCAGAAGAAGAAAAATATAAAGTTCTTAGTAAAATGTGGAAATTTTTGCCAATATTTATCATAAAAAGATTAGGTCCCATGATCAGGAAGAATTTCGCCTAGCTTTTTCAATGATCCTTTTTAAACTGTCTTCAGTTGAAATTATTTTTTTCATTCCAAGTTTTTTCTTAAGTCTGGTTAAGTCTATGTGACAATAATTCTTGTCTTCTGGCTTGAAATCATCCTCAGCATCATCCACAACTTTTAATTCAGATCTAGAATTACTTAGCCTTTTTATCATTCGACCCAACTCAAGAATCGTCAATGGTTCATGATATGCTATGTGTATTATTTCACAGTTTGCGTTGAGAATTTTAATTAATCTGTTTATCGCCTCATTAACATCGTTCACATCAACATATAACATCGGTCTGTATCTTGTGCTCCTGAATGGCGTAATATCTTTGTTACTCAAAGTTTGATTTATGAAGATTTTTGCAGCAGTCTTTTCAGGCATACCATCACCCAATACTGTACTCAACCTTAATATCCCCGCTTTCATACCATAGATTTTACTGTATGATCTAACCCACATTTCTTGCATGATTTTGTTTATTACATAGAACTCAGCCCTTTCAGAAACTTTTTCAGGATGATAACCGTAATTTTCGTCTATATTCTTTTTTTCAAATGGTGGTTCTCCGTAAACATGCCAACTTCCTGTAAGGATAAGTTTAGAATCGTTCTTTCTACAGACTTCACAAATATTCCTCGTACCGTTGACGTTTACGTTAAAAGCAAGTTCTTTTATTTCATTGATTCTGGGTATTTGAATAATGTGTGCATCAATAACCACATCACAACCCTTCAAACAATCTTCCAAAAGTTTGTAATCTAAAACATCACATTTTTTGAAAGTTATGTTATTAACGTTAGGATTAATATCGATGATACTTACTGTGTTTTCTTTTGAGAGAAATTTGGCTATGTTATTTCCTATAAAGCCTGAACCACCGACTACTGCAATTTCCATGTACGAGTTTTTAGAAAATAACTTTTTAAACTATACACTTTTCGATAACTTCAATGAAGAAATCTGGTCTGAGATGAAACCAAAGAAGAATATGATGATACCGGTCGTAATCAAGAATATAGCTGAGTCAGGAACATCAGCATACAGTAAAACGTAGTACACAAGATAACCCATTCCTAGAACAAAAAACAATAGACTAATTGGTAAGAAAACTCGGAGAGGAGAGAATATGAGCGAAGTCTTCATCACTAAAACCAAGAAATTTATGAAATCTTTTACAGGATTGATTTTGCTTTTTCCCTCTCTTTTCAAAACATTTATTGGGATGTACTTTATGCTGTACCCAGACTTTATGAAAATCATAGTTATAGTAGATGTGAAAGAAAATTTGTTCGGTAATGAATCCAAATAGTCCATCAATATATCTCTTTTTATAAGTCTGAATCCACAGTTCAAATCCTGTATCTTTACTTCAGAGACATAATTCGCAAAACTGGTGATAATTTTCTTTGCAATTGCACGTAGTGTAGATGAACGGGTTTTTCTTGCACCCACAACCATGTCATAATTTTTTCTGTATTTTATAAATTCTGGTATGTTCTTTGGGTCATGCTCACCATCACCGTCTATGAACAAAACATATTTACCTTTACTTTCTCTCGTACCAGTTTTCAATGTTGCCCCATATCCTTTGTTATAGGGGTGTCTAATGGCTTTGATACCTTTAACTTTTTTTAATCTATCATAGGTCTTGTCAGAAGAAGCATCGTCTACAGCTATGATTTCATGGCTGACCTTTACATTCTTTAACACATCTTTCAATTTCTCTAAAAACCCCTGTATAGCCTTTTCTTCATTGTAAACTGGAACTACAATCGATAATTCAACCATTTCTCTCTAATTTTATTTCTTAAAGACAGTTATTTAAATTTAGCATAGATATTGCTAATCATGAAAGTAGCCTTTACCTTTGATGTAGAATCGGATTTTAGCCTAGATAAGAGTTTTAACAACATAAAAGATAGCCTCCCCCGTATAACAAATGTTTTAAACGAGGAAAAGATAAAATCCACGTTTTTTGTTAACGGAAAAGTCCTTGAAAAATTTAAAGGAGAAGTATTAGATCTGTTGAAAGGACATGAGATTTCTTCACATGGTTACAATCATAAAAGATTAGACAAACTTAATCGTTTAGATATCGAGAACGAAGTAAGAAAATCTAAGATTATTTTTTCTGAGTATGGTTTAGAACCGCTTGGTTTTAGGGCTCCCAAGTTGTGTATTAATGAAAAGGTCCTTGATGTTGTTTCAAATTATTATCGTTACGATTCAAGTATAGTCCCATCCGCCATCCCTTTCAGATATTTTAATTTATTCGAAAAAAGAATCCCACACAGAATAAAAGAAGATTTCATAGAAATTCCCATTGGCACAATAAATATCCTCAGGGTACCGACAGTTTCTTCTTGGATTTTTAATTTTGGAGAGAGTTATATTAAGTTACTCGAATTACTGGGTTGCTCTGAAAATTTAGTAATAATATTCCATACTTTTGATTTTGTGAATTATAAAAAACCAGTCGATTTACCTTTGTACAAGTATTATTTTTACTACAAAAAATGCGGTCCAGAAAGAATAGATCTTTTTAAAAAGTTAATACGATTTTTTAAGGATAAAAATAGTAAATTTGTTACATGCGAAGAGCTTATGGAAAACTTGGTTCTATAATTTTTTTAATTTTAAGACAACAGTTTCTGAGTATTTCCCCAAGTAATTAGCTAAAAGTTTTTCAAGACCTAATAAATTTACTGGAAATATACCACTGACACTCACATTAAAGTTTTTTTTGCAAACTTTGATTAGTGAATCAGTTGAAATCCATTTATCGTACTTGTGAGGCCATAATTTCATCCAAGCTAAAAAATTCTTATAGAACTCATATTTCTTATTCGGTGTTGTTATCAAAATCTTCCCCTTTAGTTTTGTTATTCTGCCAATTTCGTTGATTACTTTTTTGTAATTTTTTATGTGTTCCAATACTTCCGTGCATAGAACTCCGTCGAATACTGCGTTCTTAAAAGGAAGACTATTAGCATCTCCATTTATCAAAAACCTCCTTTGAGTCTTCTTGATTTTTTTTATATTTTTTTCTAGGCCAATAACAGTTTTTTCGTGAAAAATATCTAGAAATCTACCAGGACCACAACCTAAATCTAAGATAACGTTGCAGTCGTTTAAATATTCTTTAGCAATTTTCTTCCTTTGATTTATAAAAAATTCAGAAGGCATTAATATCATAAAACTATTTTAGACATTCAGGTTTGACTTCATAAATCTTGACTTTATCCTTGTCATAGATTTTAATGAAGCAGTTAGATTCGTCAAACTTATTAACATCAGCATTCCTCATGCTCCCTCCATACTCATAGTTAAACCTGGCATTTCTTTCAACACAGAACCAGCCTTTATCTAACATACGTTCACTGACAAAGATGTGAGTGATGTTATACTTCTTTATCAACGTTAACGCTTCATTCAAATCTGGAGTGAAATATATAGTTAAGTGATCTGTATAAATCGTACCTACAGGCAAAGAAGCTCTTAAAGTTCCACCGTTTGCCACAGTTAAAGCCGTCATACCAAATATCATCTCATTCGCTTCATAATCACTGAGTATGTTCACATTTTCAGGTAAGTTTTCTCCCATCCAAACAGCAGCATCATACTCTTCTGGAGAAACAAAACTAACCATTGCCCATTGCAACCAACCATAGCCTGAACCCTCATAGAATATAGATGAGTTGAATGGTAATGGCATCGAGATTATGACTAGAGCTAAGCATATCGCTAACAGAATTGTCGCTATGTTGTATTTTTTTAATTTTTTAATTCCTCCTAAGAAATCGAAAATAGCAAAGAACAAGATTGCACCTAAAATGCTGATTGCTGGAGTCATGAACTCAAAATATCTTGTGTAGAGTGAAGGACTGAAAACATAGAGCAAATCAGGGCTCGATTTTAGTAGATTATTGCCGAACAAAGCAGTAGCAATTTCTCTATCCCAAAGTCCGAAAATACATGGTATAGCCCAGGCTACGATCAGTATATCTCCAGTCTTTCTCTTGTATAATGCGTAAGCTATTCCAGCAAACCCAAGGAAGAATTGTGGTATACCCAAGTTTTTGTAGAAATTTTTTATATCTAAAAAACCTTCTCGTCCGTAAGCTTCTTTTACTACTATATTCATTATTCCTCCACTAACCAAAGTAACCCAGAATGGAAATGATATGATTAACCCTATAGCTAGAACTAATAAGATTTTTTTGATGTCCGGAAATCCTTCACGTCTCTTGAATACTAAAAGTAAGAACGTGAAAAAAACTAAAGAAATAATAATTACAGCCGAAGACAGATGATGTGCTAGGATCAATCCTGCTAGAAATATTCCTGATATGAAAAGGTTTTTGTCACTCTTTTCTTTCATCCCTTTATAAAGAAACAGTAAAACGAGTGGCATGAGCAAATTTCCTAATACCTCAGAGCAAAACCCTGCAGTCCTCGGAATGTAACGAACTGAGGTAGCTGCTAAAAGAGCAGCAAGAAGCCCAATTCTATAGTCATTTGACAGTCTCTTAGCTAATAAATAGATGAAGATGACAGTTAATGCACCTAAACCCACAGCCACAAACCTGCCAAGATATACTAACTCAACTCCAGTAATCTGAGTCATAACAGCAAAAAGTAGCATAAACCCTGGCGGATAATCGGAGGGTATTCCATTACCGTATGTAGGTTCTACATCTGGAATGTTATGTCTTGTCGCAAAATATCTTGCCATTCCAAGAAACCACCAATCATCAGTCCAGTTAGTTATCAATCTTATATCATATTGCATGAAAGGAATGTATCTCAACACGTAAGCGAAGACGTATACCCCTATCAATATTATTGCAATGAAAATGTCTTTTTTATTCATGCTTTTTTTCAACTTTTATCCCTCTTTTTATGTATTTCGGATATGCATAAATTAAAACAATAATTATTGAAATAAATAAAATTACATAAGCTAAAGTACTTCTGCCTTCTGTGCCTTCTGTTTTTGGTTTACTACCACCATCTATTTTGATGATACCATTGGCGAATGAGGAATAATGCAACTCATCTTCGTATTCTAATGAAGCCAGGACAGCATAAGTACTACCAGATATAGCAGATAAGGAAGAAACTTCGAAATCTAAGGACTTTTCTTGTTTTGATCCAATTGAAACCCTCTTTTCTCCCTTATCAACTTTTATCTCTCTGGGCAGAATCAATTTTACATCGACCTCATGTTCTTTATCATCCAAGTTTCTAATCGATAGAGTGAGTTTTTTACTTTCTTTTCCACTTAAACTGATTTCTGGTATCAGTCCGGCTATTTTTGCTACAGTCGAATTCTTGTATACTATGAAAGTCGAGGAAACAGAGGAAAAAGGATAACCATTTGCATCAGTGTAATCTACTAAAAGGGCAACAGGATATTTACCTGATATTATTTGTTTCGTTAGGTTTATGATTAAAATCTCTTCAAAGGGGTTATTCGGTTTTAATTCACCAGCTAAAATCTTGTCTGTCTTGAAGTTTTCTGTTAACAATGATATTTGAACGTTGTAGGCGGATTCATCTCCTGAGTTGAGTAGTTTTATGTGAATTTTTGTGTTATCTTTGATGAGAATATCGGTTGAAACAGATGTTGTCAAGGAAATAATCCCAGCTGATACTATGTGAGGAACAAAAAAGAAAATAAGCAATGTTATCATTATTTTTGCTTTCATATGGTCTATATTAGAAATTAAATTGTTAAATTCTTTATAAAAAACAGCACTTTTTCGAATAAAAATGAAAAAATTACAGCTCTATTCTATAATTTACTAACAATATTAAACCATAAACAATCACCTTGATGAGTAATTCTTTCAACTATGTCTAACTTCTTTTTTTAAAACTCTCCATCATGTTGGCTATAATAAGAAGGATACTCGGCATTTTCTAGATTAGTGGACGCTAAACCTTTAACTAGTTATACCATTCAAGTTTTTTATTCTAAAACAACAAATAATTATCAGATAGAATGAAAGGAATATCTTCAGTCACAGTTGCTGTTGTTGTTGCACTCGTCTCGATAACCATCGCTGGGACGAGTTATTTATACTCAAGAGGGGGGGAAGAGAATGTAACGACTACGACAATAATCGAAACAACGACATTTCCAGAGACCACTTCGATGGAGACTACAACCATTGTTCAAGAAACGACTTCTTTGCCAGAAGAAACTACAACAATTATGGTTACAGGGAATGAAACATCTACGACCACAATTCAAGAAACAAACATATCGAGTCTAGGAGAAAATTGTTGTAACGGTATCGATGATGATAACGATGGATACGAAGATGGTTATGACCTAGATTGTCAGAAAGATATGAACTTAACAGCAGGTTATAACGAAGTATGTTGGTGGACTGAATGGGATGATTATGGCAACAACAGGAATTATACATCAGGATGGTTTAAATGTCCTGAAGGATACGCAGCCGAAAACGTTAATGTATATTCTTATATGGATCAATACACACTCAGCCTAGCAGACGATAACGACTGTTTAATTTCTTACAATCAATACGATCAAGAAAGGGCAAGGGTTTGTGGTCATGGGGATTCGATAAAAACTGATAATCCCAAGACGGGTTGGGTTAAGGTCAAGTTTATAAGCGATTCTAGTGGTGTAGAAGATGGAGTTAGAATACATGGGATAAATTGTATTCTTTCTGAAAATATAACTAATGAGACTACCACACCATCGCTCGATACGTGCGTAGGAACCAAAACTTTGAACTGTACACTTCCGGATATGGACATAGGAAGAGAAAGGATATGGGGTAGTACAAGTTGTGGCAGGACTTATGCAGAAATAAACTGTTCAGGTATTCATACAGTTTGTGCTGATCCTAACCTAGGACCTTGCTCTATTGCAGAACCTACAATAAATAATTATACTGTAGATAAAACAAACATACAAGTCGGTGAATCTTTCTCTATCACAGTCAACGGAAAATGTCCTTCGAATTTGCCTGGAAACTGTTTGTTAGAGTGTCATGTCAAACATCCAGACGGGCATTGGATAGAATTGGATGTCTGGGACGATGATGGATATGCTACGATGCCATCCTTAACATGCAGTCAAGAAGGTGTCTACACCATAGATTATTGTTTTATTGGGACAGATTTCTATGTGAACTCTGGATGGGGTATATTTAACGAAACTGATACTAATGTAGTTTGTAAGTCTTCTGAAGAACCGACTCCCACTATAACAACTTATCCCCATAGTTGTACTGATACAGATGGTGGTGAGAATATTTCTAATAAAGGAACTGTGACATACACAGATCTACATGGAATAGTACATGACTATACGGATTACTGTAATAACATATCATATATTACTGAATATTATTGTCTTGGAACAGAAGTTATGTGGGACACTAAAGCTTGTCCAAAAGATTATTTATGTAGTGGTGGCCAATGTGAATGGACATCAATAACCGAATCAAACACAACAATTGGTGGTGTCACTTGCTCTTCTCCCGATATCTGTAAATGTTTGTGCGTAAACACATGTAGAAGCCCAATAACTGATGAATCACAAATACCAGGTTGTAATGAATGTCAGTGTCCTGAATATTATAAAATGGTAGGGTACTGTACTAAGTTTGGTTCTGATAGATGCAGCGATGAATACCAATTATGCTGCCGATATGCTAAACCTTCGATTGATATACAATTTTCCCCAACAAAGTATCAATACTATCAAGGAGATGTTTTAGACGTTACTGTCACAGCAACGGATGATGAGGGGATCGATTATCTCAAATTAGATGTTAGTTATATTTCTACTGAGACAGGTGAGGTAGTGGTAGTGGAATATCCTAGCAAATATCATTATTGTGAAGGAGCAAGTGAATGTTCTAAGACTTGGAGGTTTACATTAGATAAAGAAGGTTGGTGGCAGTTTTGGTCATGGGTTAAGGATATGGAGAAGTACTATGAAGCCAGAGTAAGAAGTATTACAGTTAATTCTGCAACCACGACAGAAACAACTACCACGACTTCATTGTCAACTACAACTACGACTAAAATCCTTCCAACAACCACGACTACTACAATCAAAAAAACAGAATGTGCGTATAATGTCGACTGTTGTAAGTTCGTCAAGGGAGGTTGGGTACGCTGCACTAATGGTATATGTTATACGTGTTCGATAGGGCAGACAGAATGTATTGATTGCTCTGCTCCGCAACCCTTGAATTTACTCGATGTTTTAATACAAATCATCAGAAGAATCTTAGTTATTTAGGATAGCTAAAACTAATTGAGGGATAAGTAAAAAACAAAGAATGTTAATAGTATTTTTGTTTTCATCTGAGTCTATAAATTTAGATATTTAGTACTGAATCGTTAATAAATTTTCATGAATAAAAGTTTCTTTTTTGGTTTTTTGTGTTAATTACTTAAATTTAACTGTTTACCTTTCAGGTGTCATACTTTCTAAGAAATTTAACAAATTTTTCTTACAACTATCAAAAGTTTCTGTAGGCATTGCCCCAAAAGCTCCTTGTAGACTATCTCTGAATGTCTTGTTTTTAACAGTTTTCTTGATATTTTCAATTCTTTCTTCTAGTATTTTTTTTGAACACTTTTTAAACAGAATTTCTTTAATCAAATTCCAATCTAATTTTAAGCCTGATAACATAAAGATATCCCGAATATCTTGCTTTCTACAACAGACAAATTTCAGTGCGAAGAGTAGTACTGGATCGATAATTTTTAATCCGATTCTAATCGGATTCGCTTTCCCGACTGTTATTCTTTCCTTTGAGTGTTTCTCAATCAATTCAGAGGAGAATGAGATTCCACTTTCTCTGTCCAAAACAGATCTGAATAAGAGATCAAAATAAATTTTTTCTTCAGCTCTCTCAAGTCTGTAATACTTTCCACCATAAGGGGTTTCACCGACATCTGTTTCCTTAAACCCATTTTCAGTTAAGATTTTTTTTATCTTCTCTAACTTATCTAAGACAACTAAATCGCAATCTATTGAAAACCTTGGTGGTACGTAGGCATTTACAGCATAGCCTCCAATCAGTATGATGCTATCCTCTGGGAGTTTTTTAAGAACTTCTAGTATGACTCTCTCACGTTTTTCTAGCATCATATCACTGTTTCAACTTCTTTTAAGACTCTTTGATCGATTTTGGCTTTTGTTTTTATTCTGAATCTCTCTACTAAGTAAGCCAAAGGGTATTCGAAGGCCATTATGTTTTTTTCACAGAATTTTATCGTCTTATCCAAAGGTTCAACCGGTTTATTGTTCTGGATTACGATTTCAAAATCTTTTTCCGGGATCAAAACCACAAATTCTCCTAATGATGGTTTGGCTTTTTCTATGAATACATCAATTTTGTGTCCTCTAAAATATTTAACCCAGAAATCCAAGTCCTTCTTCAAAACTTTTATGAAGTAAGGAGAGTGTTCCCAACTTCTTTGGATGTAGCTGAAATCTGTCCATACCTCAACACCACTAGCTCTACAGTAGCAATATTTTTTTTCAGTTCTTTCTAATAAGGTCGGAACTTTGAATTTTACCAAATTTTTAATAATATCTTCCGGATGCTTGCAAATGTATTCCCCCCTCCTAATTCTTCTAATCCAACCTTTCTTTTCCAAAGTATGTAAAACTTTTTTTGTCATAGCCTTCGATATAAACCATGTTAAATAGTCTGGAGTAAAGGGTTGGTCCTCGAAGCGATTGAACAAGATTGCATAGGTTTCTTGGGCATAGGCGGGTATAGTTTCCATAGTTACTTATCTGGTAACTTAAATATTTAAAGTTATTGGTTACTTATCTGGTAACTTAAACACTATTTAGATAATTTTTACTTTTGGAGCATCTTTAGCATTTAAAATAGCCATTAAAGAAATGACACCAGCTGAGACTGAAAGGTGGATTTAAAAGTCTGATTAGACCATTTTTACCAATGTCAGGAAACTGTGGACTTTAGTTCACAGAGGATGTCATAGATAAATTCTTTAGAATGAGGATTGATATTTTTCTCGTACGAGGGAAATAACAGAATTTAAATTCGAATATCTAGAAATACAATAAAGAAAGAATCTTCGGTGATTTTAATCATTTTAGAATCTAGTAAAAAATTTTATCTTTCTACTAACAAGGCAATTCTATTCTTAGCTGGTTGTAATTCAATCTTACTTCAATATCTTTTACTTAAAGAACTTCCAGCAAGTATATTTTCTACTGAAATAACAGTTTTGCTCGCATTGACTTCTTATTTTCTTGGTTTTTCTGTCGGTTATTTTTTGGTTGGCAAACTTTCTTTGAATAAAATTAAGTTAATTATTATACTTCTTTTCCCGGTTCACACTTTTTTAATTTTCATAATTAGAGTTTTGGCCTTTTTATTTTTTCAGATTAGGGAAGTGTGGTTGTTCTTATCATTCTTCACTTCTTTATTCATTTTCTGTTCGTTCTACAGCATTTTCTTACCTTTGTTTCTTTTAAAGGTTAAGAGAAAAAAAATTCAAGGCTTTGTGTCAACTCTTTATTCATTAGAGTTAATGGGATCTATTTTTGGCAGTTTGCTAATTTTATTATCTCAATTTTTCTTCCCGTATTCCATTTATTTTATTTACGTGCTTATTTTTTACTCATTAATGCTATTTCTACTGAGAAATAAGGTTGTTTTCTCGTTCTTAGCAATAACTTTTATTACTTTAGTTTTTATTTTTCCTTATCTCAATAAAACAACACTTGAATTATTTTATTCTAAATCTTATGCAGAGCACTTGAACCTTATTGATTCTATCTATTCGCCTTATAATCGAATTGATGTGCTTGAGGATGAAAAAAAATCATAGATATCTTTCTCTTGATGGCATATTTTATTTTGGTACTAAAGACTTAGAAGATTTTAACTTGTATTTGGCTGAAATACCACTTTATGTCAAAAAAAATGTTTCTGATGTTTTGATCGTCGGTGGTGGAACTTTATCTTCAGCTTTCCATGCATCAAAATATGCTTCAAACATAACTGTTGTAGAACTAGACCCAGGAGTAATACTCACAGCGAGTAATCATTTCAAAGAATTTAACCATCTTGACAAAATTGCTGATAAAATTAATATAGTGGTCGATGATGGAAAACATTATCTAATGAATTCTAATAGAAAATTTGATGTTATTATAGTAGACGTTCCTTATCCTTGGAATATTCAAACAACACTCTTGTATACGATTGATTTTTACGGCATCGTTAAGACTAAATTAAAAGAGGATGGAATATTGGTTACTCATCTAAGTGGAAGCATGTATGGGAATGAAATCAACACAAAAATACCAAAAAGGATTGCTAAATCCGTCTCTGAAGTATTTCCAAATTATATAACATACTCTTTTGAAAATCTTGGGTATGAAATCATGATTGCCAGTAGTGATTTTAAAATTTCAAGGGATATGATTTACAATACAGTGAATAAGCTTAGAATTGGCAGAAAGACCTCCACACTTGAAAAAGAAGAAATTGATAAAATAACAAATTCATCAAATCCTATTACACTCTTTAATTTGGATGTTGTGATTACTGAAAGTATGTTGATGATTAAATGAAACTAATGCTGAGTACGTTTGTTACAGGTATATTTTTTGCTACTTTGCAAATGTCTTATTTTTTTTCTTTACAGACTCTATTAACGTCCACTATTTTTAGTTATTTTTCCCTTGTTCTGTGCTGGTTCATCGGTGCAATCGTTGGTTTAAGATTTTTTAAATTCATGGATGAAAAAGTTATTTTGATATTATCTGTTGTAGCGTATTACCTTTTTTTAATCACGTTATTTTTTAATAGGTTTAACACGACTTTATTACCAATTTATGTTGTCCTGATCACTATATCATCTATTTATGCAGGTTATTTCTTTCCTTTCCAGTCTAAATTTTTCAAAAAAATTAACTACCTTTTTTTGATAGAAAATAACGGGTTTGTTCTTGGTATTATATTATCATACATTCTTTTCATGTTCTATGGCATAGGATTTCTGGAACTTTGTCCAGCAATAATTTTTTCGATATTGTTTATGATAAAAACCTGTATAAATGTTAAATTTCAGTAATGAACTAAAAAGCTGCGGCTAATTGTGAGTAGTTAAGTTTTTAATACCAGAAATTAAAAAAAAAGTATGAACAAAAATTTGAAAATCTTCATTTTTCTATGTGTTTCATTTTTCTTTTTTCAAACTTACAGTAAAATAGCAGTTGCGAGTGGCATTTGTAGTATACAACCATGTCCCGGTCATAGTGTTAGTGGATGTTATGCTGATTGTACTTATTCCTGCGGTAAGGCACGCTGTGTGTGTTATGGTCCTTATGTTGGTGACTGTCAATATGAAGATTGCAAAGGCGGTTATGATCCTGTTAATACTTGTACGGTCGATGGGAAATGGTGCTCGGGCAGTTCGTATGATCCGTATGACAGGGATGATTCCCAACAGGCTTGTACAGCAAGCAGTGCAACCTGTACTCCTTACTATTGGAACATAGGAGGGCAATTAAATACACCAACAAATCATTGTTGTGGGGACGAATCATATGAACACAGAATCGTTTCTATTGGTGTAGGCAGTGATGGGACAGATGCGTGTTGCAGGGCCCATGAAGGAAGTTTCTATCCGTGTGTTTACAACAATGTTTGCTATAACGACGGTGCAGACCATCCTAATAGCAACTGCATAAAATGTTTCCAGGGGGTATGGAT
>Ga0172362_10000817_pt1 | contig 26332 bp, 22 predicted proteins | sample LakKivs1_kivu2a2_FD_114534 | JGI IMG/M metagenome (GOLD analysis project Ga0172362, IMG submission 114534) | Sediment microbial communities from Lake Kivu, Rwanda - Sediment s1_kivu2a2 | ecosystem: Environmental > Aquatic > Freshwater > Lake > Sediment | place: Rwanda: Western Province, Lake... | reverse complement strand
GCCCATTTGAATTGCTTTTCGAGAGGCATAACGCCGGCGGTCCAGGCGTCTTCGAGCGGCAGATAAACCGCTGTGTCGGTATAGGTTCTTCCTTTTTTCAGAAAGGCCGAAACGGTTTCGAGATAGCGGTTGAAGGCCGGGATTTCTTCGGCCAGCGCTCCGGATGGTCCGACATGGACGCTGGCGTAAAAATTGACGTCGTCCCGGTCGAGCCGGTTGTGGGGTTTGCCATGCCAGACAATGTGGTTGACGCCGTTGGCGAAAAGCGAGTCGGCCAGCAGTTTGAGATCAGCGGTTTGTTCCTCGCGGATATAGTCGGACGGCCAGCCGTACAAACAGGTGAAGGCCTCGGCGCTGATGACTTTTTTCCCTGAGAGCACCGCTGCGGAAGCGGGAATGGTGTTGTATTCCGGTTCATAGAGCAGCGCTTCGCCTTCCGGAATATCGAGTGAAGCATAGGCCGAGAGAACGTCACAGGGAGCACCGGCACACTGGCCTCGGGAGAGGACACCGGCGGCGTTGAGCCGTGAATCGAAGTTCCTGTAGAATTCGAGGACTTTGTCGGAATGCAGGCTGAAATAATCATATAAATTGGCGGCCCGAGACGGTTCGTAGAGCTTATTCATGTGCGGCCTTAGGTCGTAGCCGTACTTTTTTTCGAAATCGCGCTCGAAACCTTCGGTCCAGAGGTTCTTCGTTTCGACTTCCCAGCTATCGATGAAATAATTCTGGGGAATAGCTGTTTCCGGGCGGGGGAAAGCCTTCAACATCCGGTCGAAATAGGGGAGATAATTAGCGGGATTCAAGTGGTCGACGACATAACCTTCTCTGGGATGTTCCCATGATCTGGTTATTTTCTGCCGCCAGTTGGGATCAGTGAACGAGCGCGACGCCTGCTCGAAAGGCACCTGACTGTCGCCGAAAGGCCAAAGAGAGCCGAAGGTCAGATCACATCCGAGACCGATGCTATCGGCGTAAGAGATGGCGTAAGCCGTTATTTCTTGCCACTCAGGCGTCAACCATTCCTGGCGGGGAGTGTAGGAGGTGTCAGTTCGGTCACGGGAGTTCAAAGGGTAAACCCAGGCCAGTTCGACGCCGCCGAAGCCGTTTTTTTTCAGCCAGTCGAGGTTGTAGCGTATGTCCTCTTTTTTGATGACCGAGGCAAACCACCAATACCGGGCATAGGGGGCCGAGATGCCGCCGAAAGGTTCCCTGGCGGACACCTTTTCTACCGGCGGGCTGGAGTTTTTGCCGTGACAGCCGAACATAGCCAGAGCCATTATTATAATAATTATAATAATTTTGGGGTCAGGTCTTGAAATATAAGTTTGTCCAATTTTTGAACAAAAGTGATATTTCAAGACCTGACCCCAATCAGAGATATTTTTTCGAGGTTCATGGCGTGGTTGTTGGCCAGGTGCTTGATCCGGACGCGCAGAGTGTGCCGGCCGGCCCCGAGCTCGACTTTCCCGATGGAGAATGTCTTGGGAAAATAGACACTCGGCGAGCCCTCGGTCAGAGCCTCGATCTTCTGATCGTCAACTTCGACTTCGTAAGCGGCCTGGCCGCCCCACATCGAAGCGTAAGAGATAAGGATTTCGTAAGTCGAGGCCGCTTCCGTCTCGAATTGCCACTCCGGATAATCGTTGACGTTCTGCCAGTTGGTGAGCATGGTCGTCCGGTAAAAATAGTCGAGGTAAGCTCTCTGGCCCATGGCCGATTGAATGTCGGCCAGATATACCGGGAGTTCGATCCTGCCCCGGCGATCGGGTTTTATTACGTAAGATGAGACTTCCGGCTGGCCGGCCAGTTCGACTTTGATGACGGTGGCATCCGGATCCGGCAGGCGCTCGGGCAGGACTATGACTAGGTCGTTCAGCGAACGCCGGAAAGGCACCGCCTTTTCCGGCTCGGCCAGGAGCGAGATTTTCTCAACTTCGGTCTTCAGGCCGGGAAGGACGATTAATCCGTCGGCCGGCCGGCCCATGACATGAACGTAAAGGGTTTTATCCTTGACCGTGCACCTTCCGAAAAACGGCAGCCTGTCGAAGACTCCGGCCTGAGTTCCGTAGATCGCCTCTCCGTTCACCTTGAGCCAGGCCCCGATTTTTTTCAGCCGGTCGACAAATTCCGGTTGAATCTTGCCGTCCGGTTGCGGCCCGACATTGAGAAGAAGATTACCTCCCTTGCTGACTACTTCGATGAGCTGGCGGATGAGCTGGCTCGAACTGTGAAACTCGGTTTCGTAACGGTTGTATCCCCAGCCGTTGAAATTCATCGTGTAACAGGCCTCCCAGAGCCGGGGCGAGCCGTCGGCGTTACGGATTCCGGTCGCAGGCACGTAATTTTCCGGTGTCCCGAAATCGCCGTGGCCCGGCTCCCTTTTAAACAGCCGGTCATTGATGAGAAGCGACGGTTTCATCCCCAGAAGAATCTTCTCGATTTCGAAAGCCCGCTGCTCTTCGTTTGAATGCTCCCATTCGCCGTCGAACCAGAGCACGGCCGGGTCGTAACGATCGACCAGTTCCTTAATCTGGTTTATAGCATAGTCCATGTAACGGCCGAAGTTGGCGCCTCCGGCCGGCCTGTCTTTTTCCCAGTTACGCCTCGGGAGATAATCGGGATGGTGCCAGTCCATGATCGAGTAGTAAAAGCCGAGCGGGATGTCCTCCCTCTTACAGGCCGCAGCCAGCCCGGCCAGAATGTCCCGGCCGTATTTCGAGGCGCCGGCGTCGTAATTCGTGTAATGGCTGTCGAACAGGCAGAAACCGTCGTGATGCTTGGAAGTTATGACGATATAACGGACTCCCGCCTGGCGGGCCAGATCGGCCCATTCGTCGGGGTCGAATTCGGTGGGATTGAAATTCCTGGCGTAGTACTCATATTCGTCGACCGGGATCTGAAGGATCTGCCGGGCCCATTCCTCCCGGCCGATCATAGAATAAACTCCCCAGTGGATGAACAGGCCGAACTTCGCCTCCCGGAACCAGGCTGTCCTGTCGGGGCCGGCGGCGGCCACGGCGGCCTGCTCTTGAGCCGGCGTTTTGGCCGGCAGGGTTGGACCGTTCGTTGCGGCGACAGCTGCGGCCGCCAAGCCGGTAATCGTCAGGGCCGCGAACACCATCGGTAAATTTTTTGCTTTGCAGGTTCCTTGCCTTCTTTTTTTTCTCGAAGCGAAGGCGAAGAGCAAAAAGACCGCTCCGAAGGCGAAAAGGCCGGCCCCCCACAGTAAATTAATATTGATGCCGAGCGACCTGGCGTACATCTCTTTCTTGCTCAGCAGTCCGTAGATGCCGAGGACGAGGCCGTAAGCGAGAAAGAGCCAGCCGACCGGTAGTTTCAGGTCGAGTAAGTGACCTTTGTTTTTGCCGGTGTCATCGTTCATAATCCACCCCCGATCACCAGAATATTACGTTGAGGATGAAGGCTGCGATGAGAGCTATCGAGCCCCAGACTTCGGGCCGGGCAAGTATCCGGGCGGCTCCCTTCGATCTTGGCGTGAATTTATAGACCAGCCCGGCCAGTTCCTCCGGCCTTCTTTTCATCGTAAACAGGCTGACCGCTATCGTCACCGCGAAGTCGGTCAACCATGCCCACCAGGCCTGGTAGAAGTTGGCGGCCATTTCGCTCGAGTAGCTTACCAGCCCCGTTTTGTACATTATATAATGACCGGCTGCGGCCAGGATGCCGGCCAGCAGCCCGAAAAACCCTCCCCAGGCCGTAGCCCCGGCCCAGAACATGCCGAGCAGGAAAGTCGCGAAAAGAGGGGCGTTGAAAAAGGAAAATATGAGTTGCATGTAGTCCATCAAATTCGGGAACGATCTGACGATGTAGGCCGTACCGACGCTGATGAGGACGCCGATCACGGTCGTGTACCGCCCGACTTTCAGATAATGTTCGTCGGGCCGGCCCTTTTTTATGTAGCTGCCGTAAATATCGTAGGTCCAGATGGCATTGAAAGCGGTGACGTTGCCGGCCATGCCGCTCATGAAGCTCGCCAGGAGAGCGGTTATGGCCAAACCCAGCATGCCGTTGGGCAGATAATGAGCCATGACCAGGATGAGGGCCGAGTTGTATTCGGGAGTCTGGCCGGCCTGGCCGGCGAACTCCGGCAGCACTAACAGGGCGACGAGTCCCGGGACGACGACGATAAGAGGCACGAACATTTTGGGAAATGAAGCGATGATCGGGGTCATCCGCGATGAATGGATGTTGCGCGAGGCCAGAGCCCTCTGGACGACGAGAAAATCCGTCGTCCAATAGCCGAAGGACAGGACGAAGCCGAGCCCCAGCACTAGTCCAACCCAGTCGACCCCCAGGGGGTTCTGGCTCGTGCCCAGGTATTTCCAGGCATGGATGAGCGAGTCTTGCAGCCGGGCCGAGAAACCGGCCAGGCCGCCGACTTCCTTCAGGCCGAGGAAGACGACCGGGAGAAGGCCGAGCCATATCAGAAAAAACTGAATGACTTCATTGTAAATGGATGAGGAAAGCCCTCCCCAGAAAACGTAAAGAAGGACGACCACGGCCGCGAAAATAATGCTGGCCGTGAGCGACCAGCCGAGCATTATCTTGAAGAGCAAGGCCATGGCGTAAAGGCTTATGCCGCTCATCAAGACCGTCATGACTCCGAAGGAGATGGCGTTCAGGCCGCGGGTGGCCTCATTGAAGCGGAGCTTAAGATATTCGGGAACCGTCCGGACCTTGCTTCCATAGTAGAAAGGCATCATGAAGACGCCCAGGAAAATCATGGCCGGAATGGCCCCGAGCCAGTAGAAGTGAACGGTGGCTATGCCGTACTTGGCCGAGTTGGCGACCATGCCGATGACCTCCAGAGCGCCGAGGTTGGCCGAAAGAAAAGCCAGCCCGGTGATCCAGCTCGGCAGCGACCGGCCCGACAGGAAAAAATCTTCGCCCGTCTTCATGTATTTTTTGAGGGACCAACCAACGATCATCATGACCGCTATGTAGCCGGAGATGATCAAGTAATCGACGAAATTTAGACTTATCATAGGGTTCATCGATTTCTCCTTGGGCCAATTGCTAAAAATATGGATTCGTCGGGAATGACTTATAGCACAGGCATTCCGGGCTGTCAAAGACCGAGGCGGGATTTGAGAAAAAGAGCGGCCGCCAGCGTTTCCATAGAAGAAACGATCGAAAGCCCGGCCCGGAATATGGAGATGATCAAAGACCTTTTTTCCCGCCTGTCAGAGGTCATAATGGATACGATTCCGGCGGATGCTTCCCTATTGGCTGTTTTCAACCGGGAAGGCGAAACCATCCTGGAAAAGACCCGGGGATTTGGCGGAGACGGCAGCCGAAAAATCTTGATTTCGATGGTTAAAGACGCCGCCGGGACAGGCCGGCCGCTCGTGGCCGATGATTTCTGCCGGCCGGGTGCGGTCAGGGATTCAGCCGGAATAACCTGGCCGTATCCCTGTCGCGTTCTCTGTTTTCCCTGGAAAACCAAAGGCCGGCCGGGCGGAGTGGCTTTTTTCGTTCGCGGACCGGGCGGAAGGCCTTTCCTGCCCGACGAGCTGGAGTTAGTTTCTCTCATTCTCATGCCGGCGATTCTGAGGATGGAGAGGGAAGCGGTCGCCGGCACAGGCGAAGAGGGAAGCGGTCCGTTTAACGGCGAGTCGGAGGCCATTTCGAAAATAAATTCCATGATCCTGCGTCTCGGCCGGTGCGACGCCCCCGTTTTAATACTGGGTGAAAGCGGCACGGGCAAAGAACTGGCCGCCCGGGCTCTGCATCGGTCAGGCCGCCGGCGCGACGGGCCGTTCGTGGCCGTCAACTGCGCGGCCATACCAGAGACGTTGCTTGAAAGCGAGCTTTTCGGTTACGCGCGTGGCGCATTTACCGGTGCGTTCCGGGATAAAGCGGGCTTGATAGAGGAAGCCGCCGGCGGAGCTTTTTTTCTCGACGAAATAGGCGATCTATCCCTTGCCCTCCAGGTCAAGTTGCTCCGGGTCTTGGAGGAGCGAAAGATAAGGCGGGTAGGGGAAACCAAAACAAGGCCGGTCGACGTCAGGTTTATAAGCGCCACCAACAAGGATCTCGAAGCCGAAGTCGGCCACGGCAATTTCAGACAGGATCTCTATTACAGGCTTAAAATCGTCAGCCTGGAACTGCCGCCACTTCGATTCAGGAAAACGGACATATACGTTCTGGCCGACCTGTTCATCGATGAGTTCTCGAGAAGCATGGATTTGCCCAGACGGTTTCTCACTCCGGCAGCCATGGAGTTGATTGCCGCTTACGACTGGCCCGGCAACGTCCGCGAACTCCAGAACGAGATTCAACGCTGTCTGGTTCTAGCCGGGGAATCTCTGATCATAGGGGAAGAGTTGCTTTCGGCCAGGATAAATCCGGCCGGCCTGCGGCGGCTGCCGGCTTTTCCGCTTTTCCGCCAGGCCAGGGCCGATTTCGAACGGAGTTTCCTACGTCAGACTCTGACCCGTTGCGGCTGGAACAGGACCCGGGCAGCCGGCGAAATGGGACTTTCCCGGCAGGGGCTTTTCAAACTCCTGAAGAAGCACGGAATCGAGAGGGAAGTAGAGATGTCCGCTTGAGCCGGCCGTCAACGGCCGATTGTTGCTTGCCTTCTCCTTTTCGTGATAAATTTTTGTTATGGCCGAAAAAAATAAGAAAGAATCGGTTTTTTCGGTGATTTGTCCGTGTTGCGACTCGGTTCTCTGGATAGACAGGCAGACCGGGGAAGTGCTCAGATACGACAAACCGGCCAAGAAGAAAGGCTCGCTCGACGACATGCTGGCCAAGGAACAGAAAAGGAAAAGCGGCTTCGAGCGGAAATTCGACGCTGAGTTCGAGCTCCAGCGCGAAAAACGGTCCAGGGCCGACGAACTCTTCAAAAAAGCTCTTGAGAAAGCCGAAAAAGGCGAGGACGAAGACGGCTGACGCAAGCCTCCGTTTCCAGTTCTCAAAGCCGGATTTAACTGCCCGGCTGGGTTTCGTCTTCGCGGATTCTGGGAGCCATCTTCCAGCCGGTGAATCCGAAGACGATCAACATGGCGACTGACAGATAGTTCATGAAAGCCCAGGGTAGATAGGAAAAAGTCGGCACGCCCAGGGTGCCCGTGATATAGACTCCGGCCATGCTCCAGGGTATCAGAGGCACGATTATGCCGCCGCTTTCCTCGACGATCCGGGACAGGTTTTTGGCGGCCAGGTTTTTTTGTTTATAAACGGGAGCCAGCAAATCGGCGGGCAGGATCATCGACAGGTAGGAACTGCCGGTGATGAGAGCCGACAGTATGGCCGCCCCGATGGTGGTCAGAACCAGGTTCCAGACCTGGCTCGTGAACTTAATTACCTTCTCCAGGATCACCGACAGGCAACCCGTTCTCTGCATAATCCCGCCGAAACTGAAAGCGGTGAAGGCGATGAGCTGGGTTTCCATCATGCTCATCATCCCGCCCTTGGCAAGCAGAGCGTCCACGACTTCGACTCCGGTCTTGGAGGGTAGGCCCGAATTCATGCTTTCGGCCACGACCGTGAGCGGCATCTTCTGTATGACCACGGCCAGAACCGCGGCCGTGGCCGAGGACAGGATCATGGCCGGGATGGTCGGCTTTTTGGCCGCGGCGAAATAAAAAACAATGACCAGAGGAAGAAGGAGAAGGACATTAAACCGGAAATTGGTCTTGAGAGTGGACATGATCAGGGTCAATGTCTCGGACTCGAATGACCGGCTGCCGAACTGGAAACCGACCACAAGATAAATGCCGAGCCCGGCCAGCCAGGCCGGCCCGGCCGACCACATCATGTGCTTGATGTGGTCGAACAGGTTAGAACCGGAAATGACCGTGGCCAGGTTGGGAATGTCGGAGAGAGGCGATATCTTGTCACCGAAGTAGGCCCCGGCCACGATCGCTCCGGCCGCCGGTCCCAGAGGAAGGCCGAGGCCCATGGCAATGCCCATGAAAGCCACGCCCACAGTCCCTATCGTTCCCCAGGAAGTCCCGCACGATACGGCCGTAATGCTGCAGACCAGGCAGGCCGTGAACAGGAAAAATTTCGGCGAAATGAGTTTCAGCCCGTAATATATGAGCATAGGGATGGTGCCGCCGGCCATCCAGGCACCGACCAGGATTCCGACCGCAAGCATGATGAGAATGGCCGGCATTGCCTTATGGATGCTGTCGACGATTCCCCGCTCCATGTCTTTCCAGGAGAAACCGAGGATGAGACCGAGGATGCCGGTCAGAAACGCGGCCGTTACCAGCAGAACCTGGGCCTTTATCCTGTAAATTCCGTAGCCGATGCCGAGAAGGAGAGCCATGGAAATGACGGGGATCAGGGCGACGCCGAGGGAGGGCCGTTTGCCCGGCGCGGTGCCGGGGGCCCGAGTGCTGGCTTGTTCGTTCAACCTCCGACTCCTTCTCAGCTGAAGGTGCTCCGGGCAATGACCTTGCTGTCGCGAACCAGCCATTTCCCGCCGGCCATGACATCGGTGAGCAGGTAGTCGCCGTCGGTCATGATCAGATCGGCATCCAGACCGGCGGCCAGGCGGCCCTTATTCCGGAATTTGTAGAAGGCGGCTGCGTTGGTCGAGAATATTCTTATTGCTTCTTCCGGGCGAAGGATTTTTTTCAGGACGATGTCCCTGAATTTTCTGAACAGGTGTCCCTCGGTGGCCACCGTCAGACGCACGAGTTTTCCGTTGTCATCAAAGACGGGCAGGCTGCCGTTGGCATCCGAACTGGCCGTTATGTTACCGATCGGCAAACCATCCTGCAACAGTCTGGCCAGACATTCCTCAAGCGGGACTTCCCGATCTCTGGCCGGGTCCGGATCCAGGCCGATGGTAACGTCAATGAAACCGCCTTGTCTCACCCATTCCAGTGCTTCGGCGAACAACTCCGGATTCCTGTTGGTGTGGGTCGGGATGACCTGGGTCGGCGGGATCTCGGTTTCCCGGATCAGCCGGAAAAGGAAATTGAGCCGGCGCTGGCCGTCGCCGAGGTGAAGATGAAGTACTCCGGCTTTGCCGCCGAGCAGCCCGCCGACCCGGCATTCGGCGGCCAGGCGGGCTATTTCATCGAAAGTCGGCTGAGACGAGCGATGATCTGAAACTGCTATTTCCCCGGCGCCGACGACCTTGTCGATGATAACCAGGTCGGACCGGACGCTGCCGGTTATCGTCTGGACCGGGACTTCGTACGAGCCGGTGAAGATGAACGTCGTGACGCCCTCGATCTCGAGAGCCCGGGCCTTGGCCAGCAGGGAAGTCATGTGACGGGTTATGCCGTCGGTGCCGAGACAGCCGATAAGAGTGGTCACGCCGGCGGCGACGATATCCTCAATCCTCATCTCCGGGGACCGGGTGGCCGGTCCGCCTTCTCCGCCCCCGCCGAGCATGTGCACGTGAGGGTCCACGAGAGCCGGGAAAACGTTTTTTTTGGCCGCCACGACATTGTCGATCTGAAGCCCGCAAATGGTCACGTCGTCTTTGTCGAAAATGGCCAGGATTTTGCCATTTCCGATCAGGATATCCTTAGTCCCCAGGGGTTCGGGGGCGAATACGTTTCCGCCCTTGATCAAAGTCACCATGAGTACCTCCTTACGCTTTTTTTCACGGCAATTTATTAGCATGAAGGCGGGGCGGTTTACAATCAATTTTTGAAATCGTCCCGGCCTTTGAGTAAAATAGGTGTAACTTCAAGGAATAACCCGGTCGATCCGATGGCTACGTTTGAAGAAGAATACATCAGGTTGAGAAGGAAGATCAAGTTCCTGTCTGATTTTTCCCTGGTCTTCAAGAAAATCGAGATCAAGGGACAGGACAATTTCATAAAGGAAGGGCCGAACATAATAGTCGGCAATCACATAGGAAGCTACAAGGACGTCGGCCTGCTGTTGAGAATAGTCCCTCGCCGGATTTTTTTCACGGCCAATAGAATGATTTTCAGCCGGGACGATTTAAGCAGCCTCGTCCTCAGGCATCTTCGCCGTCATTTGAAGGATTTCGGAGTTTTCCTCCATCTGATTCTGAACCCCTTTTATTCACTGGCCGTCAACTTCGTCTCGTCGAACATATCCAGCATCGGGACCATCCCCGTCGATATTTACGGGAGCAAGAGAGGAGCAGTCATAAAATGCCAGGAATATCTGAAGAATAACAGGGCCATAATAGCCCTTCAGGGAAGAGGCAGGGTTCATCCGCGAGATCCGAATCCCTATGTAAAAGAATTCGGTAATGGGGTGTCGATAATGGCCTGCAACCTGGAGAAAGAAGGTTTGTCGGTGCCTGTGACTCCGTTTTCGGTATTCGGGACCCACTATGCCTGGGGAGTGCCGGCCAGGATAAGACTGAACGTGGGCGAACCGCTTTTCATCCGCGATTTCCTCAGGGTCGGCGATCAGGAAACGATCGAAGCGTTCCGGTCCTGCCTCTATAAGAGGGTTTCGGATCTTTTGGTCGAAAGCCTCGGCTGGTAGACTGCCGGCAAAGAACCGCCGGTTGTGATATACTGGCAAGAAAAAGAGAAAGAGGCATGGCCGACCAACGGGAGGAACGTACCGGAGAGGCTCTCATACGTTTACCCAGGTCATTTCGCCTGCCGGAAGTTTCGCCTGCTTTGAGCCGGTTGCAGAAGCTGGCCGGCGAAAGCCAGGTAGTGCTCGATTTCGGCGAGGTCGAAGAGTTTGATTCGGCGGCCGTCGCCTTCCTCCGATACCTCCGGAAAAACGTACCGCAAGCCGCGATCGTGAACGTTGGCGGCAAGCTAGCCATGGCCGAAAAAGCATTCGGCGGGGAATCGGCCTCCGTGTCCAGAGGAGCCGGCGCCGAGCAGGGCCGGATCCCGCGCTTTTTCGCCGGGCTGGGCGGCAGATCCAGCGGCATCGTGGACAGAGTCGGCCATTTTCTGTTGATGTTATCCGACGAAATCTATCATCTCGGCCGTTATGTTTTCCGGGAAAGGCGGGGAGTATACCCTGGCGAGACCTGGAATCAGCTGTATTTCATGGGTTACCGGTCTTATCCCATCACCATAATCCTTATATTTCTGGTCGGAGTGACAATAGCCGTGACCTCTTCAGACCAGCTCCGGTTGTTCGGAGCCGACGTCTACTTGGCCGATTTGATCGGGTTGTCGATGTTACGAGAGCTTGTGCCATTGATGACCGGCATCATTCTGGCGGGTAAAGTCGGGGCGGCCGTGGCCGCCGAGTTGGCCACGATGTCAGTGCTTGAAGAAGTGGATGCCCTGCAAACGATGGGCGTCAGCCCGGCCAGATTCCTTATGGTTCCCCGCTTGCTGGGAATTACCATGGCCGTGCCCCTGCTCGTGGTCATAGCCGATGTCGTCGGCATTTCCGGCGGGGTCATCACGGCCTCCGTGAAGTTCGGGATTCCGCCTTCGGCATTCATAGATGAAATGATGAACGTCGTCGGCTGGGAGGATTTTTTCTGGGGCCTGGTCAAGACCGTCGTTTTCGGCTGGGCCGTCGTCGTCGGCAGCGGTTATAAGGGTTTGACCGTCGGCCGGAGTGCGGCCGAGGTCGGCCGGGCGACGACCGAGTCAGTCGTCCTCTCGGTATCTCTGATAGTCTTGATAGATTGTATTTTTGCTTTCATCCTGTATTGATGGTGCCGGACGAGATGGATAGTGAAATAGTGCGGGCCTCGAATTTGAACTGTGGTTACGGCGGTGAGGTCGTAATCAAGGGCTTGAATTTTTCCGTTCCAGCCGGCCGGATAACCACGGTAGCCGGACTGAGCGGGTCCGGCAAGACCACCCTGCTCAAAACTCTGACCGGCCTCATTCCGCCGATCGAGGGTGAGGTTTATTTCAGCGGCCAGAAAATCGATTACCGGTCGGAGACTTCCCTGAACCGGTTGTATCAAAGGATCGGTGTCCTTTACCAGAACGGTGCTCTTTTGAACAGCCTCAACCTTTACCAGAACGTTGCCCTGCCGGTCAGGATGCTCCATCCGCAGATCCCTAAAAAGATCTTGCGGGAAATGGTTTTCAACCGACTTTCTCAGGTAGGCCTGATGGATAGCTCGACCAAGATGCCGTCGGAGCTTTCGGGCGGGATGCGTAAGAGAGGAGCTCTGGCCCGGGCCCTGATACTGGATCCGGATGTCGTCTTCTGCGATGAACCATCCTCAGGGCTCGACCCGATCACTTCGGGCAGCCTGGACGAGTTACTGGTTGAAATGAGGGATACGTTCCGGATGACTCTGGTCGTCGTGACTCATGAGGTCCGTTCGATAGAGCGGATATCCGATCAGGTCCTCCTTCTTCACGGCGGCCGGCTGTTTTTCGCGGGAGAGATGGCCGCCATTTCGGCTTCCGACGACCGCTTCCTTCGGGCTTTTTTTCTCAGGAAGGAGAACGAAGATGACTCATGAGCAGAAAATCAGGCTGGGCATTTTTCTGAGCTTGGCAACGGTGTTGTTTTTGGCAGTCACTGGCTTTTTCATCTTGCCAGAAGTGCACGAGCCCGGGGACGTCTATTTCGTAGATTTCAGGGATACATCGGTTCACGGCCTTTATGTCGGCGCTCCGGTTAAATACAGGGGAGTCGAAATAGGCAAAGTGACCAGGATGATCGTCAATCCGGAAAACCTGGATTCGGTGCTGGTTTACGTCAAAGTCCGCAAGGGCACTCTGATAAAAATCGACATGAGAGCCACTCTGGTCTATACGGGGCTTACCGGCCAGAAGTACGTCGAGTTAAGCGGCGGCAGTTTGGAGTCCGAAAGACTTCCCGTACGCGGCGAGATACGGACCGGCAGAGGCTTAGGAGAAAAAGCCGAGGATATCGTTTCGAGCATTGAGACGGCCGTTGAGAATCTCAACGCCTTGCTTTCCAAGGACAATCAGGAGAACTTTTCTGCCTTTCTGAAAAACGTTCAGGCGACTTCCGGAACTCTGTCCAAAGTCGTCGAATCAAGACGGCACTCGCTGGAAAAAGCGATCGCCGCCTTCGAAAAAGCCTCCCAAGATCTGGCTCAGGCTACCGGTAACCTTGGGCCTTTGACCGAAAATTTAAATCGGGCGGTGGTTGGCATAGAGACTGATTCCCGGGCTACGATGGCCAACTTAACCGAACGTTTCTCCGACGCCGAACTGGGCCGAACGATAGAAGAAACTACTGAGTTCCTGGCTGCTGCCAGGGAAACGATAAAGAAGCTCGATGGCTTGATCTCCGGCAAGCGGGAAGAAATCGACGTCCTTATCGGAAATCTGGCCGAAGCCGCAGACAACCTGTCGCGGGTTTCGCGCGAAATTTCCGAGGATCCCTCGATCCTGCTCAGGGGGCGAAAGGAAAAGAAATGATGAAAAAGAGCATCCTTTTGATATCGATAACGCTTCTGGCGGCCGGCTGTTCCTCCGCCCCGGTCCGCACCTATTTCCACATGGCCGTCCCGGCCGCCCGGGCCGGCGCCCTTCCCGAAATCGGCAAAACGCTGTTTGTCGAACCGGTGGATGTTGAGCCGTTTTACAACGATTACCGGATGGTCTACCGGCTTTCTCCCTATGAGCTGAGATTCTATCCCCGTTGCTTCTGGGTCAAAAAACCGGCCTTGATGTTCCGAGAAGCCGCCGCCGATTTCCTGACCGGCAGTCAGGCTTTTGCCGGCGTTTCCGCCGGCCCGCCGGCAGCAGAAGCCGAACTGGAATTGAAGATGAGAATCCGCATTCTGGAGGAAGTGGACGGTCCTCATAACTGGGAGGCGAGTCTGGCCATGGACATAGAATTCAGAAATGCCGCTTCCGGTACGATCCTGGTTACGCACAATTTTGAAAGGAAGACAGCGATGAAAGAGAAAAAAGTTCAGGCCTTCCCCGAGAGCCTGTCACGGATCTTCTTCGAAGAACTCCGCCGGGCGGTAGTTATGCTGTCTGAGAAACTCGGATCTCAAACGCTCGACTGAAATTCGGCCAGGGTCAGTCTGTCCCGCCGTCAGAATCCGGACGATATCAAGGCTGATTCGATTCTGTGCAGCGCTTCGGCCAGGATAGAACGGGGGCAGCCGAGATTAATCCGTTCGAAGCCTTCGAGTTCCTCGCCATAAGTCGGGCCGGGCTCGAAGTAAACTCCGGCCCGCCGCAGAAAGAACTCGTCGAGCTCTTTCTGCGTAAGGCCGAGACCACGGCAGTCGAGCAGGGCCAGGTAAGTACCCTCGGGCTGAATGAACCTTATTTTCGTTGTCGTATGGGCCAAGAAATCGCGGGCGAAGTCAATATTGGCCTTGACATAGGCCAGCATTTCATCCACCCATTCCGCTCCCCGTTTGAAGGCAGCTTCGAGGGCCACTATCCCGAAGACATTGGCCGAGGCCGGGCCGCAGGCTTCGGCTTCAGCCTTAAATCTCTCGAGGAGAGCCGGATTGGAGGCGATGACGATCGAGGTTGTCAGCCCGGCCAGATTAAAGGTCTTATTCGGGGCGGTGCAGGTGATGGTTCTTTCGGCCAGCTCCTCGGAGATGGAGGCAAACGGCAGGTGGCGCCTCCGGCCGAAAACGAAATCCTGGTGGATTTCGTCTGAGACGACGACCAGATCATGTTTGACGCACAGCCGGCCCAGGCCCTTGAGCTCTTCCCGCGTCCAGACCCTCCCGACGGGGTTATGAGGACTGCAGAGGATGAGGAGGCGGGTTCTGGAGCGGATTTTTTTCTCCAGGTCTTGGAGGTCCATGCGCCAGGTCCGGCCGTCGAACTCGAGCGGATTCCTGGCTACCAGTCTTCCGTTTTTTTCTATGGAATCGAAAAAAGGCCTGTATACGGGGCTCTGGATGATTACCTCATCTCCGGGCTCGGTCAGGGCCCGGACGCAAATGTGGAGGGCCGGGACGACTCCCTGAGACCTGGTCAGCCATTCCCGCCTGACATGCCAGCCGTGGCGTTTTTCGAGCCAGCCGATGGCCGCCTCCCAGAAGGAAGCGGGAACCAGCGGATAACCGTAAATGCCGTGCTCAGCCCTTTTCATGACCGCCTCGACCACGACGGGCGGAGCTTCGAAATCCATGTCGGCTACCCACATGGGTATTACCCCTTTGGCTTTGAGCACACGTTCGGGGAAATGCCACTTAAGCGACTCGGTCGACAGACGGTCGTGTATTTTATCGAAATCGTATTTCATAGACTAAGTTCGAGCCTTTTCAGATCAAGTATTTTCCATTTCTGGCCACGGGTCTTCCGTCCACGGTTATGGTCGCTTTGTCTATGAGAGCGTCGTAGTGAAGCCTGCTCTTGTTTTTGCCTATGCCGTAGGAATCGCCGATGGCGAAGTGGACCGTTCCGAAGGCTTTCTCGGCTTCGAGCATATTGGCCGAAATCCTGGCTCCGAAGTTGGTGCCTATTCCGAATTCGCCGATGATTCTGCCCGTCGGGTCCCGGCCGATGGTCTTAACGACTTTCTCAACCCCCTTACCCCGAAAGCGTATGAGTTTGCCTTTTTTGAATTCCATGACTCCGTGGCCCAGTTCGTCGTCGATCAGGCTGATCACCAGACGGCCGGTGAAAGTCTCTTCGACCGGTGCAGTATAGCATTCGCCGGCCGGCAGGTTCCCGTGCATGCCCTTGCGGGAAATGTTGCCGTTGTCGTTGTGCCAGGCCCGGCCCTTGACGCTGAATTCGATGTGCGTTCCGGACGGATTTTCAATGACTACACGTCCCGCATCCTTCATCAGGCGGATGATTTTCCTGGTGAATTTGTCCATCTCCGAGAAATCTATGTTGACCAGCCTTTCCATCATGTCGCGGGTGAGTCCGGGCATCATGCAGATCCGGCCGTGCCTGCCGCCTTCGGCAACCATGAAGCCGCGGAAGGGCTTTTCTTCAATCCGTCCTTCTAGAAGGTAAGCCGTGACAGAGACCCGCCTGATCATTTCCTTGAACAGCCTGGTCGGTTCCGTTATCGGTCTCAGGGTTTCGGTCATCAGGTAAGTGGTAGTCTCGGCGCCCGCTTGCCGGGCCCAGTAAGCTAGAGCCTCGGCGATTTCGAGTTTTTGCCTGTCCGTGACCAGAAGAAATTTTTCGCCGGGCCTTAGCCTTAGCGATTGCTTGATGGCCCTTTCTGCGGCCGAGTATAGTTTCATGTCGCTGACTTTCATTTTTCGCCTCCTTTGATTTTTTTATTTGGCCTTCTTGGCCTCGAGATAGACGAAAGCACAGAGAGTGACGAATACGGCAAGGCTGATTATCTCGCCGTAATTCGTAAACCAGACCGCGGCCGGCCCGTCCACCCATCGTCCGTTCTCCAGAATCATTTTTATTCCCAGGCTTATGGAATGGTCGACCCTGGCCAGCTTCAAAACGGCCAGGACTATGCCCATGAGAGCGCCGCCGGCGATGAAGCCCGACGAAACGAGAGTTCCCCGGTTATACCTCCTCTCGGCCAGCTCCTTATCGGCCGTGGATTTCTTGACCAGGTGGGCCAGGAAACCGCCGGCCAGAAGAGGAGTCGTTAGCTCGAGCGGCAAATACATTCCGAGGGCCAGGGGCAAAGGCGGAATTTTAGCCAGCTCGGCCACCAGGGCGATGGCAATGCCGATCCCGTAAAGAAGCCAGGTGACCGGTTCGCGGGACATCAGGGATTTGATGACGGCGGCCATCAGATTGGCCTGAGGAGCAGCCAGGGCGCCGCTCTGAAAAGAGAAAGCCTTATCCAGGATGGCGATGGCCAGACCGACAGTCAGAGCCGAGACCAGAACCCCGGCAAATTTGAACCTTTCCTGGTTGCGCGGTGTCGCTCCGAGCCAGTAGCCGATTTTCAGGTCGGTGATGAAGCTTCCGGAAATGGACAGAGCCGTGCAGACCACGGCGCCTATGAGCAGGGCCACGGCCATGCCTTCTTCTCCGGACAGCCCGGCCCCCAGAAGAAGGACACTCGAAAGGATGATGGTAATTAGAGTCATGCCCGAAACGGGGTTGGTTCCGACGATGGCGATGGCGTAGGCAGCCACCGTGGTGAAAAGGAATGAGAGCAGAATGCAGATCAGGACTCCGATCAAAGCCAGTTTGACGTTCGAGATCCAGGTGAAGTACAGGAAAAGGCCGACTGCGGCCGCGGCCAGGCCCACTAATATAGTCGACATGCGCAGGTCCCGGTCGGTCCGGACTACTGTCTCGCCGGCCCCGGCTTTGCCTTTGAATATCTCACGGAAGCCGAGGGAGAAAGATTTGATCATGATCGGCATTGACTTGATGATTCCGAGCACCCCGGCCATGAAAATGGCCCCGATACCTATATTGCGGACGTAGGCCGAGAAGATCTGAACTTCGGTCATGCCGGCGACCGGGATCGTGCCCGGATAAATCGGTTCGGGCAGATGCTGTCCGAGGAACCAGATGACGGGGATGAAGCCGAAATGCGAGAGCAGCCCGCCAGCCACGATTATGGCGTTGTAGCGTAGGCCGATCACGTAGCCCAGCCCGAGGAAAGCAGACAGGGCATCGAGCTTGAAAACCATCTTGGTTTTTTCGGCAAGATTGTCCATGAACGGAAGAAAACGGAAAGTGATCAGTTCGTTCCAGACCCTGACGCCTATAGCCAGAAATTCGTACACCCCGCTGACCAGGATGCCGAGCAGCAGAATGCGGGCCTGCCGGCCGCCTGATTCTCCGGTTACGAGAATTTCGGTCGTGGCCGTGGCCTCCGGAAAGGGGAGTTTGCCGTGCTGTTCGCGGCAGAAAAAACGGCGGAGCGGGATCAAGAAAAGAATCCCCAGTGAACCGCCGAGAAAGGTGGACAGGAATATCTTGAAGATATCGGTCGGAAGTCCCAGTATGTAGAGAGCCGGAATCGTAAAGATGGCTCCGGCCACCAGGGCTCCGGAGGCGGCTCCGATCGACTGGATGATGACGTTTTCAAGGATCGTGTTCTTTCGTTTGTACGTATAACCAAGGCCAACGGCCAGGATGGCGATCGGAATGGCCGCTTCGGGGACGGTTCCGACTTTGAGGCCGAGGTAAGCTATGGAAAAAGTGAATAACAAGGCCATGAAAAGGCCCCAGACTACAGAGCGTACCGTGACCTCGGGCACGGCCCGGTCAGGCGGCACGAAAGGGACGTAGGTTTTACCGGGGGGCAGCTCCTTATAAGCTTCGGGCGGGAGGGATTTCAGGGGAGTTTCCATAGGCATCTCCTGCGAATGGATTTTTCCGCATTTATATCAATAACGATTGAGACGCAGCCCGGCCGGTTGTCATTCGCCGGCGTACCTGGACAAGATTTCACTGTTCAACTGGAGAAACAGATCGTAGTTAACCTCGACCTTCTTGTCCTCCCTGGCCTGGGCCAGATAAGACTGGAGGAATACGTTTTTCTCACGGGCCAGGAACGAATCGGTTTCGGCCGCTTTGTTCTTGTCGAATTCCTGTTTGTCGGCCGACTTGCGGTCCAGAACCCTGAAAAGCGCCCAACCGCTTTCCGCGGGCGACAGCTCGCTCACCGTTCCCACGGGCAACGTGAATATCAGCTTGTCAATTTCAGGATTTTCGCCGATCAGACTGAGGTACTGTCCCCACTTGTGGGTTTCGACCGTCCGGTATTCCAAATTACGGGCGGTGGCTTCTGAAGCCCAGTCGTTTTTGAGCGAAACTTTGACCGCTTTCAGGTTTTCGAAAGCCGTTTCTTTTTTCCTGACATTCATAAGATCAGTCTCGATTTCCGCCTTCACTTCCTCGAACTGAGCCGGCCTTTCAGGTTCGATCTCGTTCAACTGGACGAGTCCGGCGCCGGCGGCCGTATAAACCGGGGCCGAGATCTCCTTGACGCCGAGAGCGAAAAGAGATTCGCTGAACGACCCGGCCGAGTCGAAGTCGAGAAGAGGATCGCCCTTCTTCAGCGGGCCGGTCGAGCTGGCTTTCAGGTTCTGCTTCTGGGCCGCCAGGTCGAGATTCTTTTCCCGGCGGGCGGCCTTCCCGAGCTTTTGAATGGCTTCGGAGACGAGATTCCTGGATTTCTCGTCCTCGATTATCCGAAGGATAGTATCCCTGACGTCTTCTAAAGGCCTGAGCGCGGCCGGAGTTTTTTCGGTGACTTTCAGGATGGCGAAACCCGATTCGGTCTCGACCGGTCCGGCCGATTTGCCCTCTTCGAGATTGCCGACGGCTTCGGTCTCGGCTGGACTGAGCGATCTCCAGTCATAGTACCCCCAGTCGCCTCCCGAGACGGCTTTATCGTCTTTGGAGTGGGCCATGGCCAGGCCGGCGAAATCCTCCCCGGCCTCTATGCGGCTCGCCAGACCGGCCGCCTCTGACGACACGGCCTCCTTCGTTTCGGGAGTGAAAGGCAGCCAGATTCGGCTGACCTTGGTCTTTTCCGGTTCCTCGAACTGAGCTCTATTCTCCTGATAATAATCTTCTATTTCCGAGTCTTCGACTTTCACATCCTTCTTCACGTCCTCGGTTTTCAGGAATACATAGTCTCCGGTCCTTTTCTCCGGGATTTTGAAAGCGGAGGCGTTTTTTTCGAAGTGGGCCCGGATCTGGTCCTCAGTCGGTGGATCTTTGACTTCGACCTTGGAATTTTCGAGAACGAGGTATTCGATCCTGGCCGTCTCGTTTTCTTTCTGATAGTTTTCCCAGACCTGGTCCTCTGTTATGAAAATCCCCGAAGTGACTATGCCGATCAGTTTATCGATTAAGGCGTCTTCGCGCAGGCCGTCCTCGAACTCCTTTATAGAGATATGGTTGTAATCCAGTATCTGCCTGTACAGCTCATAACCTACGAAGACCCCGTCCTTTTGGAAAGCGGCAAAGCTGACTATTTTGTCCCGGACCTCGTTCTTGGAGGCCCGCAGCCCCATCTCCCGGGCGATTTGGAGCAGAAGGCGCCTCTGTATAATCTGGGCCAAGGTATCCATCGGGATGTTGAGTTGCTGGATGAGGGCTGAGTTGATTTCGCTGTATTGTCTTTTGATGGCTTCGATTCTCTGGCGAAGGCTCTGATAGTATTCGTCGGCCTGGATCTTCTGGCTGCCGACCGTAGCGATGACGTTGGCTGAGCCTCTTTCGCCCACCCGGCCGCCGCCACCCCAGATAGCGAAGATGGCGATGACGAAGGTGAAAACTACTATCCACAATACCGGCTTCAGGGACTTGACGTTTTTTCTCATCGTTTTCAGCATTTTTTACCTCGTTTCGAACCGGCGGACCTGGCCCGTCTGCTGGACTGCTTCTTGAGCGAAAGCTGTTCATTGAACAGGGGACGCAGTTCCCGGTACGTGGTTTCAAGGTCCTCTATGAAAATTTTCGTTCCGCCGACGATGGGCATGAAGTTGGCATCGCCGGCCCAACGGGGAATGACATGGACGTGAAAATGGTCGGCCACACCGGCCCCGGCGCTCCGGCCGAGATTCATGCCTACGTTGAAGCCATGAGGCTTGTAATGCCGGCCGAGCACCCTGAGCGCCTGTTTGAGCAGGACGGTCATTTCGGCCGATTCCTCGTGAGTGGCTTGGCAGAAATCCGCCAGATGCCTGTAGGGGGCGACCATCAAGTGGCCGGTAGTATAGGGGTACCGGTTGAGAATGACGAAGTTGTGGACGCCTCGGTAAAGGACGAAAACGCTTGAGTCTTCCGGGGCTTTAGCCGCCCGGCAGAAAACACACGGGCCTTTCCCGACGAGCTTACGAACGTATTCCTCTCTCCAAGGAGCAGTAAGATAGCGGGTCATTTATTTATGAGTTCCTTCAGCAGTTTGCTCGGCTTGAAGTAGAGAACTCTCTTTGAAGGTACCTTGACCGGCTCGCCAGTCCGGGGATTGCGGCCGTCACGCGGCATCCTTTTCCGGAACCGGAAGCTGCCAAAGCCCCTGATCTCGATTTCTTCCCCGTTTAATATGGCCTGCCGGATGGCCTCGAAAAAGAGGTTTACTCCTTGCTCGGCTTCTTCTTTGGGGATGTTCAAATCTTGTGAAATCCGGTTGACGAGATCGGCTTTGATCATGCCCTACTCCTTTTTTCGCGATTTTTTTGGAGCATTTATATTTTTCAATTGCTCCTTGAGCAGGTCTCCGAAGGTCATCTTGGTTTCCTGGGATTCCATGTATTTCTGGTATTCCTTCTTCTGGATGTCGAATTGGGCTTGCCTGAAGCTCAAGGAAATTTTGTGAGACTTGGCATCCAGCCTGAGGATCTTGGCGGATTTCTCCTCGCCGATCTTGAAAACCTGGGCTGGATTCTCTACTTTCTGCTCGTCCAGCTCCGAGGCGAAAACGACCCCTTCAATACCGGGCAGGATGTCGACGAATATCCCAAAGTCGGCGATCCTGGCGATTTTGACCTTCACTATGTCACCAGGTTTATGCCGGACGCAGAAATCCTCCCAGATATCGCCTTCAAGCTGTTTTATGCCGAGCGAAACCTTTTGCTTTTCGACGTCTATGTTCAGAATGACGACTTCCACTTCCTGTCCGGTCTGGAGCTTTTCAGACGGGGCCTTGATCTTCTCCCAGCTTATGTCGGAAATATGAACCAGACCTTCAATACCTTTCTCGACTTCGACGAAGGCCCCGAAGTCGGTAAGGTTGGTCACCTTGCCCTTGATCCTGGAGCCGATGCCGTAATTTTGTTTGAAAATTTCAAGAGGATGAGGCATGACCTGCTTCAGCCCGAGGGAGATCCGCCTCGATTGCTGATTCACGTCGAGCACGACTACTTCCACCTCCTGGCCCGGGCTCAGCAACTTTTTGGGATGTATGGTCTTTCGGCTCCAGCTCAGGTCTGAGACATGAACCAGGCCTTCGATACCGTTTTCGAGTTCGACGAAAGCCCCGAAATCGACCAGACTCGAAACTTTGCCTTTTACTTTTTGCCCGGCCGGATATTTCTGGGCGGCGCTTTCCCAGGGATCAGGCTGGAGCTGTTTGAGACCGAGCGAAATCTTTTCGTCGTCTTCGTTGAAGTCGAGCACGACGACCTCGATTTCCTGGCCGGGTTTGAGCACCTCGGCAGGATTCATGAGCTTACCCCAGGAGATGTCCGTGACATGGAGGAGCCCTTCGATGCCGCCGACGTCAACGAAAGCTCCGAAATTGGTTATAGATTTGACCTGGCCCTTGATGTGCTGGCCCTTGGCCAGAGAACCGAAAACCCTTTTCTTCCTTTTCTCCCGTTCATCCTGGAGCAGGAGCCGGCGGGACAGGACGGCGTTCGATGCTTTGCGGTCGAACTTGATCACCCTAAACTTAAAAGTCTGGCCGACGAACGAGCCGTGATCCTTCACCGGCCGAATGTCGGCGTGTGAATCAGGCAGGAAGGCTTTGACGCCGACATCGACGTTGAAGCCTCCCCGGGTTTTCTCGATGACGGTTCCAGAAATGGAAGACTTATGGTGGTAGGCTCTGTCCAGGGCGTCAAGAGCTTTTATTTCGTCTGCTCTTTTTTTGGACAGGACGAGGTAACCATCCTTGAGATCGGTTTTCTCGAGAACGGCTTCTATCTCGGATCCGGGTTTGATGGCTTTCATCTCGGCCGGGGCGGCGAAATCTTCGACCGGTATCATGCCTTCGGTCTTGAAACCGATGTCGACGAGCAGGTGATCGGCGGTGGCTTTGATGATCCGTCCCTTCAATATTTTCCCCGGCGTGATTTCTTTGGTACTGAACTGGTAACGGTTCAGCAGGTTTTCATAGTCTTCCGACGACATCTTGTCGTCGGGTTCTTTATTTTTGCTTGGCTCAGTCATGGCGACTTTTCTCCCTGGGTGAATTCGGACGGATGCCGGCGAGTATGGTATCGACAGCTTCCTGTATGGCCTCCGGTGGCGTCGAGGCTCCACCTGATATGCCGACCTTCTCCGCTCCCCGGAGCATGGCCGGCTTTATTTCCTTGGCTGATTCTATGAAATAAGTCCTGGGCCTGATACGCTTGGCCAGCCGATAAAGCTTGGCCGAGTTCGAGCTTAACCTGCCTCCGACTATTATCATGGCATCCACTTTCCGGGCCAGATCGGCGGTAGCTTTCTGCCGGCTCAAGGTCGAACTGCAGATCGTATTATAGACCTCGAGTTCCCTGGTGTTCTTGACCAGGGCGGCGACGGCTTTCTGGAAGGTTTCCAGGTCCTGAGTCGACTGGGAAAGAACGGCCCGTTTTTTCCTGACCGGGAGGCCGCCGGCTTCACTCTCGTTTTCGACGACCCGGCCGCGGCCGTGACTGAAGCCGAGAAGACCGCGTGTTTCCGGATGCTCGCGGCTGCCTACGATTATTATTTCACGTTTCTTGCGGGCCAAGCCGGACGCCAGCCGCTGGATGTCCTTGACAATCGGGCAGGTGGCGTCGACGACCTTGACGTTCTTTTTTCTCAGTTTCCGGTATATTTCAGGGGAAACACCGTGACTGCGGATGATGACCGTACCTTTTTCGACTTCCTCGGGCCGATCGACACGGCCGATTCCCCGGTTTTGCATTTCGGTTATGACCCGGGGGTTGTGAATGAGATCGCCCAAGGTCACTACGGGTCCGCCGGCAGCGTGTCCGGTCCTGATGGCCATGTTCACGGCTCTTTTTACTCCGTAGCAAGGCCCGCTGTTTTCGGCGACGATTACTTTCATTATTTCAGTCAATCCGGAAGTAGTGAATTATCCTATACAATCAGTCGGCTTCTGTCAACTCTAAGTATAGGCGGTATATATATTTAGAGGTCAGCCTTCGTTCGCTTTGTCCTCCTCCAGAATCCTGGCGATTTCCTGCTCGGAGGGAAGTTCATCCAGATTGTTCAAATCGAAGTACTGGAGGAACTTCTCGGAAGTCCTGTAGATCAGCGGGCTGCCCGGCGCCTTTCTCCGGCCGGTGATCTTGATTAATTTTTTCTCGAGCAGGCTTCTTACCGAATAATATGAATCGACGCCGCGCAGAGCCGAGATCTCCGACTGGGTAACGGGCTGGTGATAAGCGATGATCGACAGAGTCTCCAGACTGGCCGTGGATAATTTATTCTTGCGGTCGATCTGCAGGAAGCGGCGGACCGGACCGTCGTGCTCGGGTTTGGTCGTGAAAGCATAACCGCCGCCGAGACGCCGGACCTGAATTCCAAAATCCGGGCTCTCGTATTTGCGGACGAGTTCATCCAGGGCAGCCTGGATCTCCTCGGTTTCGGTGCCTTCCAGGATCGAGCCTATCTTTTCAGTGGTTATCGGATCCTGGGAAATGAAGATGAGCGATTCGATTACCTTCGATAACGGACTACTCATGTTGAACCGGGCCGTGCCCTTCCTCCCGCAACCAGACTCTTATCGTCCGGAAAAGATCGTCCTGAGCGGCCATGGCCACCCTGGATTTGACCAGTTCGAGAACGCAGAAGAATGAAATCAGAGCTTCTGCCAGGGTACCCTGGGATTCGAAATACTCCAGAAAGTCGAGCATGCGCTTCTCCCTGAGCAGTTCAAGTAATTGCTTCATTTTCTTTTCTAATGTGACGTCACGGCTTTTTATGACCTGTGTGACACCCGTTTCGTTCTTTCTCTTGATGATAAAAAAAGTTGCGGCCAGATCGAAGAGGGAGATGTCGAGCAGATCGACATCGTCTTTGCGTTCGATCGGCGGCAGAAAATTTCTCCGCCAGATCTGGAGCTGGGCGGCTTCCCTGTCTCTGAGCAGGGAACAGGCGGCTTTGATCTTCTGATATTCGAGCAAACGGTCGACGAGAAGGCGCCGCGGGTCCTCGGATTCGCCGAGATCGGTTTCCCGCGGCAAGAGCATCTGGGATTTGATGTAGATGAGGAGGGCGGCGATGAAAAGAAACTCCGCTTCCCGGTTGAGGTTGATTTGTTCTTTTCTGTCCAGGTATTCCAGATAGTCACCGGTGATGGCGGCGATGGGAATGTCGTGAATGTCGATTTTCTTCTTCCTGATCAGGAAAAGGAGCAGATCGAGCGGGCCTTCGAAGATCTTGAGCTTGACGTTATAACCATCCGCCCGGCCGTTGGTCGTGCCGGGGACTGAGGTCGCTTCAGGCGTTTCTGTACTCGGTTCCTTGGCGGTCTCGTTCATGTCAAAAAAAGACCAGGGTCAGGATGACTATCTGGATGGGTCTGACGATCAATTCGAGGAAACCAACCGAAATCAGGACCAGGATGATTATCAAGCCGAAAGGCCTGATCAAGTTGAACCTTTCCGCCGCTCGTTCAGAAAGCAAGCCGCTCAGAACCCCCGAGCCGTCGAGCGGCGGAATGGGGATCATGTTGAAGACGCCCAGATAAGTATTGATTAGGATGCCGTAGAAAAGTATCAGTGAGAATCCTTCCAGAGGGTAGAAACCGGCCGGGAAGCGCTGCCCTTGCAATATGAAGGACCTGAGGAACTGGGTTGTTCCGGGATGAACGAGCTTCAACGATATGAGTAAAAGAAGAGACAATGCGGCGACAGAAAAATTAGAGGCCGGCCCGGCCAGCGATATCCACATGTTGTCGCGCCTTGGATTTTTGAGATTCAGGGCATTGACCGGCACCGGCTTGGCCCAGCCGAAAACCGGGGCATGGAAGAGGACCAGCAGGAAAGGCAAGATGACCGTGCCGAAAAGATCGATATGGGCCACCGGATTGAGAGTGACCCTGCCGAGGGCGTAAGCAGTCGGATCACCCAGTTTCCAGGCGGACCAGCCGTGGGCGGCTTCGTGAATGGTTATGGCGAAAAGAAGCACGAACAAGCTGATTATTATAGATAACAAATCCATTTTTTTCTGAGGTTCATTTATATCATACTAATCCATTTCAGTAAACAGAGCTGCCGGCGGCCCAGACCGGCAAAAAGAAATTGATCCCGGATTCACAAGAACGGCAAATACCTGGCTATTTCGTAGCCGCTGACTTGCCCGTGGCTTTCGGCTGCAACATTGCTCCGGTAATCCTCGATTTCTTTTGTTTTGTTGGCGGTGAATCCGTCGAAGATATGGTCGCCAAGCGTTTCCCTGACGAGGCGGCTTTTGCCCATGATTTCGATGGCTTCTTCAAGATTCCTGGGCAGGACACGGATGCCGAGCTTTTTCCGGCGGTTGGAGCTCATTCCGTATATGTTCTCATCGACCCGGCTGGCCGGCTCGATCTTCCGCCTGATCCCGTCCAATCCGGACGCAAGCATGAGGGCAAAAGAGAGATAAAGGTTGCAGCCGGGATCACCGGCCCGGAGTTCGATTCTGGTTGCTTTTTCCCGGCCGGGCTGGTATTCCGGGACACGGATGTAGGCCGAACGGTTTTTCTGCCCCCAAGCGATGTAGACAGGTGCTTCGTAACCTTCGATGAGCCTTTTGTAGGAATTGACCCACTGATTGAGAACGGCCGTGATTTCCAGAGCGTGGTTCATTATCCCGGCTATGTAATTCCGGCAGGTCGAAGAAAGATAGTCCGG
>Ga0172362_10000815_pt1 | contig 26340 bp, 20 predicted proteins | sample LakKivs1_kivu2a2_FD_114534 | JGI IMG/M metagenome (GOLD analysis project Ga0172362, IMG submission 114534) | Sediment microbial communities from Lake Kivu, Rwanda - Sediment s1_kivu2a2 | ecosystem: Environmental > Aquatic > Freshwater > Lake > Sediment | place: Rwanda: Western Province, Lake... | reverse complement strand
CCCTCTTGTGTCAAACCGGGAACGGCGTTTTTGAGGAACGTTTGCCGGTGGAATCCCTCTATGAATCCCAGTTTTTTAATAGCCTCCATATGGGCCTTCGTTCCGTATCCTTTGTGTTCATTAAACCCGAATTCGGGGTATTTTTCCGCCATTCGCCTCATATAGGCGTCTCTTGTCACTTTTGCCATCACGGCGGCAAGTTTCACTTCTTTGAATTTTCTGTCCGCTCCGGTCACGGTTCTCACGGATGAGATGTTCCCGTAAAAATCGCCGGCATTCTGGAAAGACCTGCTCTTTAAGAACAAGCTCCCGTCAAGAATCACACTTACCTTAAAAAGGTCTCCCTCGTTCAGTATTTTATTCAGGCTCCTCCAAGCGGCGAGATTGGCGGCTCTCGCAATGTTCAGCCTGTCCACCGTATTGGGCATGGCGCTTGAAACGGCGACAATGATTCCTTTTTCCTGTCCTTCGGTTTTCACCCACTCGTACCAGACCTCTCGTTGCAGCCGGGTCATGAGCTTTGAATCCCGGAGTTCGGGAAGTTTTGCCGAAAATCGGCAACCAGCGGGAATGAGGCACCCGGACACCGTCACCGGCCCGGCAAGGCATCCTCGGCCGACTTCATCTATTCCTATTCTCATTTTACCTGCCTTTTTGGAGGCAATTGGACATACAGCTTTCAAGAGTCCAGTCGGACGGATCGTTATTGCACTTTTCCCTGCATTCGCCTCTCTTGATAAACCATAGCGCCGCGATAGCCGCCAAAACAGCGATAACAATAAAAATCAAAACCGGCTTTTTTATTTTCACTGCCTAATTATAAGCGAATTTCCAAATTTTGCCCCCACCCTCGCGCTTCCTTATAATTAAACCGTGAAATTCGTCCACCTCCACGTCCACTCCCATTACTCCCTGCTTGACGGACTTTCCAAGATTGATGATCTGGTCGCTTACGCCAAGGAGCTCGGAATGGAAGCGCTGGCCTTAACCGACCACGGCAACATTTACGGCGCCGTGGAATTTTTTAAAAAAGCCACTAAAGCCGGAATCAAACCCATCATCGGCTGTGAACTATACGTAGCCCGCGAATCAAGATTTTCCAAAGACCCCAAGGCGGATAACCTGCGTTATCACCTGACGATGCTCTCCAAAAACGAAACCGGCTATAAGAACCTGACCAAGCTGGTTTCCAAAGCACACCTGGAAGGCTTTTATTACAAACCGAGAATTGACCGCGAACTTTTAGAGGCCCATCACGAAGGATTGATTTGTCTCTCCGGTTGTTTTCAGGGAGAAATCGCCTATCACCTGAAAATGGGCAGGCTGGAAGAAGCCATGAACACGGCGAGATATTACAAAGGGCTCTTCGGCGAAGACTACTATCTTGAGATACAGGAACACGACAAAGACTTGGCTCCGAAAATTTTGGAAATTTCAAAAACGCTTGATATTCCGCTTGTTGCCACCCATGACTCCCATTATCTGAGAAAAGAAGACCAGTCCGCCCACGAAGTTCTTCTCGCCATTCAAACATCCAATCCGGACGGGAAAAAAGGAATGAGCATGAAAGACTACGACCTGTCGCTTAAGTCCCCCGAAGAGATGGAAGAAATCTTCGCGGACATGCCCGAAGCTTTGGAAAACACCGCCCGCATCGCCGAAAAATGCGACTTTGGATTTGAGCTCGGCAAAATACTGCTTCCTTACTTTCCTCTCCCCGAAGAATATAAAGATATGAGCTACGACGACTTCCTCCGCATGGAAGTTGAAAAGCGTTTACCGTCCCGCTATCCGGAAGTAACCGACGCCGTAAAGGAACGCATTGAATATGAACTCGGCGTCATTAAGACAACGGGCTACGCGAGTTATTTTCTCATCGTCCAAGACTTTATCATTTGGGCGAAGGAACACGGCATCGGAGTGGGTCCCGGGCGCGGCTCCGGCGCCTCGTCCATCGTCGCCTATATCATCGGCATCACCGAAATTGAGCCTCTTTCGCAAAACCTTCTTTTTGAAAGATTCCTTAATCCGTACCGCGTCTCAATGCCGGACTTTGATACAGACTTCGCCGATGACCGCCGTGAAGAAGTGGTTGCCTATGTTAAGGAAAAATACGGCGACGATCACGTTTCGCAGATCATCACCTTTGGAACCCTGGCGGCGAAAGCCGCCGTCCGCGACGTCGGCCGGGCGCTCGGATACCCGTACGCTTTCGTTGACGGCATCGCGAAGCTGATGCCAACCGTGCCGAACGCCGATAAATCGGCGTCTCAGCTAAAGGGCTTTCTGGAAACCATTCCGGAACTTAAGGAACGGTACGACAACGAAGAAGACGTTAAGCGCATCATTGATTTTGCGATGAAGCTTGAGGGTGTCGCCCGCCACGCTTCGGTTCACGCCGCCGCGGTCGTCATTTCCAAAGACCCCCTTACCGAATACACCGCCGTCCAGCGTTCGCCGCAGGACGAAAACGCGACCATCAGCCAATTTGAAATGCATGCTATTGAAGAAGTCGGTTTGCTTAAGATGGATTTCCTGGGGCTTAAGAACTTAACCGTCATTCAAAACGCCCTCCGGCTGATTGAAGCCCGCCGGGGAGAAAAAGTGGACGTCGGCCATCTGCCAATGGAAGACCCTGACACTTACGCGCTCATTGCGCGGGGAGAAAACATCGGCGTGTTTCAATTTGAAGGTTCGGGAATGACGAGGTGGCTGACCGCCATGAAAGCGGACCGCTTTGAAGACCTTATCGCCATGGTGGCGCTTTACCGTCCGGGACCGATGGAGTTCATCCCGACCTACATCGCGCGCAAGCACGGAAAGGAAGAAATCACTTATCTTCATCCGAATATGGAGCCCATCTTGGGAGACACCTACGGCATTATGATCTATCAGGAACAGCTCCTGATAGCCGCCCAGCAACTCGCCGGATTCACCATCGGCGAGGCGGATGTCTTGAGAAAAGCCGTCGGAAAGAAAATAAAGTCCCTTCTTGACGAGCAGTCGGAAAAATTCATTTCCGGCGCCGAAAAAGTTTTAGGTTCCCGCAAATTGGGTGAAGACATTTGGCATTTGATTGAGCCTTTTGCCCGCTACGGATTCAACAAAGCGCACTCCGTCTGCTATGCCCTCATCGGCTTCCAGACGGCGTATCTCAAGGCGCACTATCCGCTTGAATTTATGACGGCCCTTTTGAACAACGATGCCGGCGATGTGGAAAGAGTTTCCGTTCTCATAAATGACTGCAAACGCCAGGGCATTGAAGTTCTTCCGCCGGACGTGAACGCTTCGTTCACCGATTTTGCTCCGGAGGGCGACAATATCCGTTTCGGCCTCTTGGCCATCAAGAATATTGGCGCGGGCATCGCCCAGGCGATAGTGGAAGAAAGAATGAAAGGCGGACCGTTCAAAAGTTTTGAAGAACTCGCCTCAAGGGTCAGCCATAAGGACCTCAATAAAAAATCCATTGAAAACCTGGCAAAGAGCGGCGCCCTTGATTCGCTTGGCGTTGAACGCCGGATGATTCTCATGAATATGGAAGACATCGTGAAAACCGTAAGCGCCTACCGTAAGAGCGCCTCTTCGGCGCAGTCTTCCCTTTTCGGCGAATCAGCCGCCGGATTTTCCATTAAGCTCAAAGATTTCGCTCCCGCGAGCAAAACGGAACGCCTTGCTTGGGAAAAAGAACTGCTTGGACTATATGTGAGCGACCACCCTCTTCGCGGATTCAAGCATAACGGAAACGGCGTTGTCCCTTTAAAGTCGCTCAAAAACGGACACGACGGACAAACGCTTAAAGTCGCCGGACTCATCACGAGAATCACGAAAATCATGACTAAAAACGGCCAGCCGATGCTGTTTGCGAGAATTGAAGACATGAGCGATAATGCTGAAATATTGGTTTTCCACGACGCCATGGCGAAAAGCCCCGAAACGTGGACCGAGGGCGTTATCGTGGAAATCAAAGGCCGTTTATCAAAGAAAGACGGTGATTCAAAACTCATATGCTACGAAGCAAAAGCAATATAGACAAAGAGTCCGCCTCGCTTGAGCGGGCAAGGCACTCCCTTTCGCACATCTTGGCCGCCGCTGTTAAGGAAAAGTTTCCCAAGGCTAAGCTTGGAATCGGACCGGCGATAGCCAACGGTTTTTATTACGATTTTGAAATAAAAAACCTGACCGAAGAGAATTTGTCGGGAATTGAATCCCGTATGAGGGAAATGCTCTCTTCCGGCCTTAAGTTTGAAAAAGAAGAAATCACTCCGGCAAAAGCCAAAAAGCTTTTTGCCGGCGAACCGTACAAGCTGGAGCTTATTGACGAGCTCAAAAAAGAAAAGAAGCCGATTACCGTTTACAAGACGACAGTTAAGGGAAGCAAAGAACCCGTTTTCACCGATCTCTGCGCCGGACCCCACGTTAAATCTTCTTCCGAAATACCGGCCGACGGATTCAAACTCGCGAAGCTTGCCGGAGCGTATTGGAAGGGCGACGAAAAGAATAAAATGCTCGTCCGCGTTTACGGACTGGCGTTTGAGTCAAAAGAAGCGCTTGAGAAATACCTGGTTCTCCAGGAAGAAGCCGAAAGGAGAAACCACCGTAAAATCGGCGCCGAACAAAAGCTTTTCTATATTGAACCGAACACCGTGGGACTCGGGCTTGTTATGTGGCAGCCGAAGGGAGCCATGCTTTGGCGGGTAATGGAAGACTTCTGGTACAAGGCCCATCTCAAAGACGGATATGAGCTCGTCCGCACTCCGCACATCGGCAGCAAAAAACTATGGGAAACTTCGGGACACTGGGGATTCTATTCGGACAGCATGTACCCCCCGCTTGAAGTCGGCACTTCGCTCGCCGAAATCAAGCTCGGCAAAAAACCGAAAGTGAAAGACGAATATCTCTTGAAGCCGATGAACTGTCCTTTCCATGTGACGCTCTTCAAATCGGCGATTAGGAGCTACCGCGAACTTCCCGTCCGCTGGGCGGAATGCGGCACCGTGTACCGCTATGAAAAGAGCGGCGAGCTTTCCGGCCTTACTCGCGTCCGCGGGTTCACCCAGGACGACGCCCACATCATTTGCGCGCGTAGTCAGGTTAAAGACGAGCTTCACCGCGTCGTTAAATTCATCAAGATGATTTTCAGCACCTTCGGCTTTGAAGATTACAAAGTCTATCTCTCAATGAGAGACCCGAAGGACAAAAAGAAATACGCCGGTTCGGACGAAGGCTGGAAGTTTACCCAGAAAGTTTTGGAAGACGTCGCCAAAGAAGAAGGATTGGATTACACAAAGGAAGAAGGCGAAGCCGCTTTCTACGGTCCCAAGTTGGACTTCAAGATAAAGGACGTGCTCGGACGCGAGTGGCAATGCTCCACTCTCCAGTTTGATTTCAACGTCCCGGAACGATTTGATCTCACCTTCATAAACGACAAAGGTAAAGAGGAGCGCCCCTATATGCTGCACCGCGCGCTGTTCGGCTCTTTTGAGCGCTTTATCGGTCTTCTTATAGAACACTACGCGGGAGCGTTTCCCGTATGGCTCTCCCCCGTCCAAGCGGCGATTATTCCCGTAAGCGACAAGGTGGCTGATTACGCCGCCGAAGTCGCCTCCGCCCTTGCTGACGAAGACATCCGTTTCGTAGTCTCCAATGAAAATGAAACCCTCGGTAAACGCATCCGTTCCGCCGAGATGGAAAAGATTCCTTACATCCTCGTTGTGGGTGAGAAAGAAGCTTCCGGAAAAACCGTTTCGGTCAGAAAAAGAGGCAAAGGAGATATGGGAGCGAAGAGCGTTGAAGACTTCCTGAAAGACATAAAAACTGAAGTAAAAACCCATAAAGACCTGTGAATATCCTAAGAAACCGCCCCAAAAAGGCGGTTTTTAGTGGGTATTTACTTTCAGACCACATTCTGTATAATACGGCAAGACTTCCTTACCAAAAGACCAGAAGGACCTGCGCCGCCACCCCCTGCGTGACGCCAAAAAGGATCTCCTTCCGCGCTATTACCTAAATGGCGCCCCACGCGAGGCCCCTCCGGATTTTCCGGAGGGGCATTTTATTACTTACTCTGAATGTCCGTTTTAAAATATACCTTCGCCGTATCCGCCCCATAACCCAATAAAAGAACGAACACCTCTGAACCTGCCTAAATTGACGGCCGTCAATTTAGGCAGGTTTTGTTATTTGAGTTTTATTTCTCTGCCCCATATCATTTCTTTGTGAAATCCCTCCCGAAAATATTGGTTGTATTGGGGCCAACCGCTTCCGGCAAATCGGACCTGGCGGTAAAGTTGGCGATTGAAAGGAACGGCGAAATTGTTTCCGCCGATTCCCGCCAGGTTTATCGGGGACTTGATATCGGCTCCGGTAAAATAACACCCGAAGAAACAAAGGGCGTCCCCCATCATCTCTTGGATATTGCTTCTCCCCGCAAAGTGTTTTCCGCCTCTGATTATGCCAAGCTCGCAAGGCAAGCGATTGGCGATATTCTCTCCCGAGGAAAACTGCCCGTCATCTGCGGCGGCACCGGCTTTTACATAGACGCCGTCCTTTACGGCGACTCCTTCGCTCCGGTTCCGCCAAATCCTGAAATAAGAAAAAAACTGGAAAAACTGGAGACGGAAGAATTGGCGGAAAAACTTTCGGAGTTGGACCCTGAACGCTTTTCCTCCATTGACGTTAAAAACCGGGTCCGGCTCATCCGCGCTTTGGAAATAGTGCTTTCAACCGGAAAGCCCGTCCCGAAAACAAAAAAGAAGGCTTTATATGACGCCGAAAAAATCGGCATCCTGTGGCCGATGGAAGAATTGGATAAAAGGATAGAGCTCCGCTTGGATAAAAGACTCTCCTCCGGAATGATTGAAGAGGTCGCCAATCTGAAGTTCCCCAAAAAAGGAGAAGGCCTGTCTTGGAAACGCTTCTATGAACTGGGCTTGGAATATCGCTACATATCGCTGTATCTAAAAGGCGAACTCACTCGCGAAGAAATGCGGAATCAGCTACTCACCGCCATCAGGCAATACGCCCGCCGCCAAATGACCTGGTTCAAACGGGATAAAGAAATTAAGTGGATTAATCCTAAGATTGCTTAATGTGTTCCCCGAGCGTTTTGCGTATCGCCTCCGGGCTCCCCTGCCCCTTAAGCTTCGCCATCGCCTTGCCGAACAAAAACTGCAGAGCGTTTTCTTTTCCTTTTCTGTAATCTTCAATCGCTTTCGGATTTTCCTCCAGGACTTCTTTTATCACTTCGGAAATCGCCCCTTCGTCGGTCACTTGAGTTATGCCTTTTTCGGCGATTATGTCTCTCGGATCCAATCCGGTCGCGCGCATCTCGGCGAGAATGTCCTTTGCCATCCGGCTTGATAGTTCCCCTTTGGTTATGAGAATCGCGAGGTCCGCCATGTTCTCCGGATTCACTTTTTCCTTGAATCCGGCAATGGTTGTTCCGCTTTGGTTTATTGCCCCGCGAACGTCGGCAAGCATGTAATTTGCCGCCACGGTAAGCGCCTTTTTCTTTTCTTCTTCGGTTAGGTTCTCGTCGTTTATCTCCGAAGCCGTCTCTTCGTAATACTCGGCAAACTGTCTGTCTTCGGCAAATGAAGCGGCGGCGCTTTCCGTTATCCCGAATTCGCTTATGAATCTTTCCCTCTTTGCCCAGGGCATCTCGGGAACGCTCGCGCGGATTTCGTCCAAATCAATGAACGACTTGTCGCTCAAATCAAACGGCGGCAAATCTGGTTCGGGTAGATAGCGGTAATCGTGCGCCTCTTCCTTGCTCCGCTGGCTGAATGTTTTGTTTTTCACGCTGTCCCACCCCCTCGTCTCTTGTATAATCCTTTCTCCTTTTTCCAAAGCCTCCGTCTGGCGTTTTATTTCGTAATCAATCGCCTTCGCCATAAAGTTGAAGGAGTTAAGGTTTTTCACCTCCACCTTTGTGCCAAGCTTGTCGGTGTTTTCCGGGCGGACGGAAATGTTCGCCTCAAGCCTCATTTCCCCCTTTTCCATATCGGCGTTTGATATCCCCAAATACCGCAAGGCGAGCTGAAGCTCCTTGGTAAACTTTACCGCCTCTTCCCCGCTCTTTATGTCAGGCTCGGTCACGAGTTCCATCAAGGCCACGCCGGCGCGGTTGTAGTCGCAAAGAGTCTCGCCGTTATCGGACCCGTCTCGCGAAGGCGAAGCCGAGGCGGAATGCATCAGTTTTCCGGCGTCTTCTTCCAGATGAACCCGGCGGAGTTTTACTCCGGCAAGTTCTCCCCCTTTAACGAACGGGTGCTCGTATTGTGATATCTGATAACCCTTCGGTAAATCGGGATAAAAGTAGCTCTTGCGGTCAAACTGGCTCATGGCAGGTATCTCACCGCTGAGAGCCGTCCCAAGCCTCAATATCGCCCTTATGGCGTCTATATTCGCGACCGGCATGGTTCCCGGGTGGCCAAGACAGACCGGGCAGACATTTTGGTTCGGAGACTTCTCTTCGCTCACGTTCGGGCATCGGCAGAACATCTTGGTGTCCGTATTTAGCTCCATGTGAACCTCAAGTCCTATGGTCGGAATATACTTCATTTCTGCCGTGATTTTAGCAGAATGAAGGGCCTATTTAAAGCTCCACGAAAAACGCCCCCGGAGGGGGCGCTTTCTGACTATTACGTCAAATGAGTATTTTATTATTCAACGGTTATTCCCATGGAGCGGGCAGTGCCGGCGATTATCTTTTCGGCGGCTTCCACGCTGTTCGCGTTAAGATCTTCCATCTTTCTCTCCGCAATGGCCCTGAGGTCATCCTTGGAAATCTTGCCGACTTTGTTCTTGTGCGAAACGGCTGAGCCCTTTTCCACTCCGGCGGCCTTGCGGAGTAAGTCCGAAGCCGGAGGAGTCTTGAGTTTGAAAGTAAAGCTCCTATCCTCAAAAACAGTGATTTCAGCCGGAATAATGTCGGTTCCCATTCCCTGCGTCGCGTCGTTGAACTGCTTGCAGAAATCCTGGATGTTTATTCCGTGCTGACCCAAAGCCGGACCAACCGGAGGAGCGGGATTGGCTTTGCCCGCCTGTATCTGAAGTTTTAGTAATGCTTTTATCGCTTTAGCCATTTTGGTGATTTTGCCAGTTTATACCAGTAGTCTTCGTTTTGCAACGCTTATATTTTCTGTATCTGAAGGGCATCTATTTCAACGGCGGTATCTCTTCCGAATATCGGGACAAGTACCTTTACCCTTCCTTTTGATTCGTCTATTTCGGCTATCTTGCCGTCCGAATCCTTAAATGGTCCGTCCACTATCCGGACAAGTTCGCCGACGTGGAAATCAACCTTGAATCCGGTTTCTTCTCCCCTCATCTTCATCATGAGCATCTCCACCTCTTCCTTGGATAAAGGCGAAGGAGTGGTGCTGTCGGCTCCCACAAATCCGGTGACCCTTGGAGTGTTGCGGACGATGTACCAGGTGTCGGGGCTCATCACCATCTCAACCAGCACGTAACCGGGATAGATTTTTTCTTCTACTTCGGTTCTGCGTCCGTTCTTGATTTTCACCTTCTTTTCCTTGGGTACTATGACGTTGAATATTCTGTCGTTCACGCCCAAAGACTCAATCCTCTGCTTGAGGTATCTCATTACCGCATCTTCGTATCCGGAATAAGTATGCACGGCAAACCACTGCCTTGCTTCTTCTTCCTGCTTCATGGAGCTTGGTCCCTGCTGCCTTTTATCGTCCATTGTTTAATTAAATCTTAAGTATGTATTCCTGCAAAACTCTGCTGAAGCCGAAGTCGGCGATTCCAAGGAATGCCGCCATGCCGGCGGAGAAAACGATGACCACTATCACAAGTTTAACGGTCTCTTTTCTGGTCGGCCAGGTTATTTGTTTGAATTCCGATACAACGCCGGAAAGGAACGAATTTAAGGGCTTCATTTGCGTTAAAACAGTATAATTTACAAGGTTATATGTCAAGATTTTTGACCGAAGAGGCGTGGACCTGGATGAACCTCTTACGGGGTTCAACCTCGCTTCCCATCAGGATATCAAACATCTTATCCGCCTCCTTGCCGTCCTCTATCGCCACCCGGCGCATGGTACGGGCATTCGGGTCCATGGTGGTCTCCCAAAGCTGGTCCGGGTTCATTTCTCCCAAACCCTTATAGCGCTGGATAGACGGGTTTCCGCCCATTCCTTTCAGCACTTCATCCCTCTCGGCGTCGGAAAAAGCGTATTTTGCCGCCTTGCCCTGCTGTATCTTGTAAAGCGGAGACTCGGCGATGTAGATATGCCCTTCTTCAATAAGTTTGGGAAAGTGGCGGTAGAACAGAGTCAAAAGCAGGATTCTGATGTGCGAACCGTCCACGTCGGCATCCGTCATAATTACCACCTTTCCGTAGCGGAGCTTTGATATGTCAAACTCGTCGGCAATCGCCGTGCCGAGCGCCACAATAAGCGACTTTACTTCATTGTTTGCGAGCATCTTGTGAACCTGCGCTTTCTCCACGTTCAATATCTTTCCTCTTAAAGGAAGAATCGCCTGGAATCTCCTGTCCCTCCCCTGTTTGGCGGAACCGCCTGCCGAGTCTCCCTCAACGATGAAAAGCTCCGCTTCCTCCGCCTTTCTCGTCTGGCAGTCGGCAAGCTTGCCGGGAAGAGTGAGTCCTTCAAGCGCTCCCTTGCGAAGGATAGTCTCTTTCGCCGCTTTCGCCGCTTTCCTGGCTTTCGCCGCCAGGAGGCACTTCTCTATTATCTTTCTGCCATCGGCTCCGTGTTTTTCCAAGAATTCCTTAAAGGCTTCATTCACGGACATTTCAACCGCGCTTCTCATTTCCGGATTACCGAGCTTGGCTTTCGTCTGTCCTTCAAACTGAGGATCGGAAAGCTTCACCGAAACGACGGCAATCAACCCTTCCCTAACATCGTCTCCCGTCAGATTGTCTTCGCTGTCTTTTAGATAGCTTCCCTGTCTGCCGTAATCGTTCAGGGTTCTCGTTATAGCCGAACGCAATCCGGTTATGTGGCTTCCGCCATCCGGAGTGTAGATATTGTTTGCAAATCCCATTTCCTGGATCTCAATGTCCTCGGTGTAGGCTATCGCCGCTTCAATTTCTCCGCTCTCGGTTTCCTTGTGGAGATAGAATATCTCGTCCTGTATGAGTTTCTCTCCGCCTTCGTTCAAATATTCCACATATGTTTTTATTCCTCCCGAGAAATTGAATCCGTAATAAAACGGCTCCGCCTCGCGGTAATCGGCGAAAAAGAGCCTTATGCCTTTCGTGAGATAAGCCTGCTGTCTCATCCTCTCAAGGATTTTTTTGCGGTCAAAAACTATTTCGTTAAAAATCGCCGGGTCGGGCGAGAAAGTGATTGATGTTCCGGTTCCTTCCGCTTTTCCGACTTTCTTCACCTGCGCTTTCGGTTTTCCGATGGAATATTCCTGAACATAAAGGCCGCCGTCGCGTTTTACTTCAGCTTTCACGTAAGTTGAAAGGGCGTTCACGACGGAAGCGCCCACTCCGTGCAGTCCTCCTGAAACCTTGTATCCGCCTCCGCCAAATTTTCCTCCGGCGTGCAGAACAGTCATTATCGTTTCAAGTGAAGATTTTTTTGTCTGAGGATGTATGTCAACCGGAATGCCTCTGCCGTCGTCTATCACCCTGACCGTCTTCTCGTCCAAAATTTCCACCGACACGCTTTTGGCATACCCCGCCATCGCCTCGTCTATGGAGTTATCCAAAATCTCCCAAACAAGATGGTGCAGCCCTTCCGGTCCGGTTGACCCGATGTACATTCCCGGACGCTTTCTTACCGGCTCAAGCCCTTCAAGAACGAATATGTCCTTTGCTGAATAACTGGATTCTTTTTTATCCTTTTCTTTGGCCATTTTGATGTTGTTCCGAGTTAAAAAAACCGCAATTTAACGGGCTTTTTACAGCTTTCATTGTATCACGGAGACTACCTGATTTCCACCCCCTTTTGGGCCTCCAAAGACCCCTTTATTTTGTCCATCCAGGCGTCTATTTCGGCGTCCGTAAGAGTCCTCTCCGGAGACTGAAAAACCAGCCTGATGGTAACCCCAACCCGCCCGTTCTCCGCATCCGGATAATAGTCCGCCAAATCAACGTCGTTTAAGTCATCGGCGCCAACAGCGTTAACCGTTTCAAAGATTTCGCCTACCGGAACGGAATCTTTCACCCACAGCGACACATCCCTCATCATGGACGGGTACGGCGAAATCGGCTCGTATTCAAATTTTCCCTCCGATTTCTTCATTAGTTTCTCGGCATCGGCTTCAAAGAACGCGCGCTCGCCGTTTTTGGAAACGGTTATTTCTCCGACCAGCTCTCCCCCGGCTTTAACTTTCAGCTTTTTCCCCTCGGCGGCGAACTCGGTTTCGCCTATTCCGATTCTGCGAAATGCCGCCTCAACCGCTCCGCGAAGGGTCCGGAGCGGATAATCGCGCGCGCCGGACCTTACCGCCGCCGCGACAGACCAGTGTTCCTTTCCGATTCCGTCAAAAACTTTTCCAAATTCAAATATTTTTATCTCCGTGAAAGATCTCCTGTTCTTTTCTATCGCCTCATCCAGCCCCTTAACAAGATTCGTTCTCATGAACGCCTTTTCCTGGCTTATGGGATTCGCGAGTTCCGGGCCTTCCGGATAATCGCCGAAACTGTAGCTTATGATTTCGTCAAACCCGATTCCCGCAAATGCCCGCTTTGTTTTTTCACGAAATCCGATAATGGGATCGTTATGGGCGGGAATGATGGATATCACGGGAGCCTGCGCTTCTATTTCGTCCAGACCATATATTCTTATCACTTCTTCCGCCAAATCCTCAAAAATGGAAACGTCAATTCTCTCCGCCGGAATTTCGGCGATATCGCCTTTCATCTTAAACCCAAGCTTTCTTAAGATTATTGACGCCTGCGCTTTGTCCACGGCAACTCCGGTGAGCCGTCTGAATCTCTCGGCGTCGTACTTTATAAACTTCTTCGGTTCTTTAACCGGATAAACATCGGAAAAAGCGACAGGCTTTATAAAGCACATCTCGGTTAAAAGCCTTATCGCCCGGTCCATTCCGGTTTTCGCTTTTTCGGAACTCATCCCGTGTCCGTACCTGCGGGAAGCGTCCGTTTCAAGCTTTATTCTCTTGCTTGTCCTATAAACCGAAACTAGATCAAAATTGGCGGATTCCAGTATTATCCTCTTTGTTCCTCCGGTTATTTCGGCTGCTTCCCCTCCCTTTATGCCCGCTATGCCAAGCGCCTTCTTTTTATCAGCAATCACAGTGTCATTAGGCGTGAGCTCGTACTCACCGCCGTCTATGGTCGTTATTTTTTCACCCTTAAAGGCCTTGCGGACAATGATGCCTCCCTCCACCTTATCGGCGTCAAAAGCGTGCATCGGCTGGCCGACTTCAATCATCACGTAGTTTAAGGCGTCCACCACGGGGCTTATGCTCCTTATTCCGCACGTCATTAGGTACTTTTTCATCCACGGCGGCGTGGCTCCTTTTTTACCCAATTCCGCCGAAACGCCGATATAGCGGCAGCAGTCGGATCCTTTTTCCAGTTTTACGCCAAGCGGCTTTTTGGCTTTTTTAAAATCGGTGGTTTTGATGGGAATGGCGCGAAGCCCGAATATCGTGGCCGCCTCTCTCGCAATGCCCGCATGGCTCGCGGCGTCGCACCAGCGGTTCGCGGTTATTTTTATATCCATCATATCGCCCGAAATCTCATCCACCTCAAATGACTTGAGCGCAAGCTCGTCCGCAAACTTCGCTTCCGCGGGAAGATTCGGAACCATTTCTTTTATAAGCGAATAGCTGAATTTCATTTTTTAGAATTTCTTGGTGAACTTAAGGTCTTGCGACTCAAACAATCTTATGTCCGGCACTTTGTGCTTGATGATGGCAAGCCTCTCAACGCCGAATCCGAAAGCGAACCCCTGCCAGTCTTTCGGGTTGTATCCGACGGCCTTCAAGACTTTCGGGTGGACCATTCCGGCTCCGCCCATTTCAAGCCACCTGGAATTGTCCAGCTTCACGTCCACCTCCACTCCGGGTTCCACAAATGGAAAATAGCTTGACCTGAAACGCACCTCAACTGTTTTTTCCGAAAAAAATTGCCTGAAGAATTCGCTTATGACGAATTTGAAATTAGCGAGCGAAACTTCCCTGCCTATCATAAGCCCTTCCACCTGATGGAAATTCGTTTCGTGAGTCGCGTCCGTCGCTTCATATCTGAAAGTTTTGCCGATTGAAATTATCTGGAACGGCGGATCCCTGCGTTCCATATACCTGACCTGAACGGGGCTCGTGTGAGTGCGTAAAAGATACCTCTTTTTGTCGCCCTCTTTGGACTTCATCCAGAACGTATCCCACATTTCCCTTGCCGGATGGCTGTCGGGAATATTTAGCGCGTCAAAGTTGTGATATTCATCCTCCATCTCAGGACCGTCCATCACGGAAAAATTCATTGAATTGAATATTCTCCGTATTTCATCCTCCGTCTGCGTTATGAGATTGAGATGTCCTGATTCCGTTCTCTTCCCCGGCAGCGTTATATCGGTGGCGGAAGCGGAGTTGTTTAACTCTTCTTCCTTAAAGGCTATCGCAGATTCTATTTCGTCTCTAAGTTTTTGTATTCTTGGACCCGTCTCTCTCTTTTCCGCCTCGGACATATCCTTTAAAGAACGTAAGGCTTCAGTAATTTCGCCCTGTTTTCGTCCGAGATACTTCACTCTCACCGCGGAAATTTCTTCCGCCGTGGCGGCGGCATCAATTTCATTTCCGGCTCTTTTTCCTATCTCTTCAAACTCCATTATCTCCTGATAATAGCGGAAAAAAGGGCTTTGGGCAACAAAAACCGGCGAACTTGAGTTCGCCGGCCGGCAAAACTTTTTTTACTTTTTACTGCGTCTTTTTATCCTCGTAAGTAAATAAGCGAGGATTCCCGAAGCGACGGCTGAGCCGATAACGATGAGAGCCAGTTCCCATCTTCCCTTAATAAAGAGAATGACTATCCCAGCTATCACCGCGTCAACGGCGAGGGCGAAAACAATAGCCCAAAAGCAACCGGGGTTGATTTGGTTTGTGTCATTCATTGAATAAACCTCCCTTTCTCCGGATATTTCCGAAAGTCATCCGCCAATCAGCGTTTCCAGTCCGATTGCCGCGGTGGAGCATTCCTTATTTCCGCACTCCCTGTATTCCCATCCGCTCGCGTTGCTTTTTATCGGCCCAAGCCTTTTCCCGCAATCGGGACAGTAAGAGATCTTTCGGTAAAACACCGCCGCGGCGTAAATTATGGAAAGCCCGCCGGCGATTCCCAGAACGGCCCAAAAGCCCATTTTCATCGCCTCCCCTTTTTAAAATTTTTAAAGCTTCTGCGCAGCGGACGGGACTCGAACCCGCGACCTCTGCCGTGACAGGGCAGCGCTCTAACCAATTGAGCTACCGCTGCGTGCGCAAACGTTGAAACAGGTACGATTATACCTAAGGAAAACGGCTTTATCAATATCAGGCAAGCAAACAAAAAGCCCCATGCGCTGGGACTATAGTGTGCCGGCAGCAAGAATCGGACTTGCGACCCAGCGCTTATGAAACGCTTGCTCTGCCACTGAGCTATGCCGGCGAATATGTTGCGGGAGCGAGAATCGAACTCGCTTCTGGAGCTTATGAGGCTCCCGAGGTAACCAGTCCTCCATCCCGCGATACGTTCAAAGAAGACGAGTGTAATCGTACCCCAGAAGGGGCGATAATTCAAATGCTTACGGGATTATTGACACCTCCTCGGTTTTGGCTGTAGGATGGCCGTACTGTTCTTAAAAAAGTCATTCGTGCGGCGTTAGCTCAGCTGGTAGAGCTATCTCCTGGCAGGAGATGGGTCAAGGGTTCGACCCCTTTACGCTGCACCAAAGCCAACGAAAGTTGGCTTTTTTATTATAAGCTAAGGGAGTTGAACGTTGAGTGGGACCGGGAGAACGTTATAAACGGTCTCCCGTGTGGGAGAACATTAAGGACCGTGGGTCCTTAAGGAGTGAACTCCGCCGAGCGGGCGGATGAGCGACGTGAGATTCCCTTACGCTGCACCAACCTCCCTTATGGGAGTGTTCAGTCCGAAGATTCCGGCGGGCAATCGCTTCCTGTTTAGGAAGGGCTCACAAAGCCAAAAACGATTAATCCAAGTAGCGGCGAGCGAAAGGATGAAATCAGACAGAATCATCGGACAAGTAGGGCTCCCGGGACGGGGCGAAGCAAGTAGCTCCGTTTCGGGGGCTAAACCTTAAAGCCGCTTCTGCAAGAAGCGGCTTTTTCATTTCTTTTAAAATCGCGGCTGTTCGTAAAACTTTCCCAAAGCGAATAAATCTGAATCGTGAAAACGCTGTCCGATCAGCTGCAGCCCCACAGGCAGTTTCCCTTCCCTGTTTTTTACCGGCATTGAAATCGCTGGAAGTCCCGCGAGATTCACCGGTATGGTGAAGATATCCGACAGATACATCTGAATGGGGTCATCTGTCTTCTCTCCGATTTTGAATGGCACTGTCGGCGAAACGGGCGAAAGTATCACGTCCGCTTCGGCAAACGCTTTTGTGAAATCTTCCTTTATAAGCTGCCGCACTTTCTGGGCTTTCGCGTAATACGCGTCGTAATATCCGGCGGAAAGCACGAACGTGCCCATCAGAATCCTCCGCTTCACTTCGTCGCCAAATCCGGCGCCTCTCGTTTTCATGTATATCTCAAGCAGAGTGTCGTTTTCGTCTCCTCCGCGCGAATAACGAATGCCGTCAAACCTGGCAAGATTCGTGGAAACCTCCGCGAACATGATTATGTAATAAGTGGATAAGGCATATTTGGAGTTTGGCAAACTCACCTCTTTTATTTTCATTCCCGCCGAGCGGAAAAAATTTATCGCCTCTTCCGTCGCCTCCGAAGTGTCTTTATCCAGTCCTTCTCCTGATAAAAATTCCTTGGGAATTCCTATCGTTATTGATTCGGGATTGCCCAAAGAAATTTGGCTTTCCGCCGCATCCCTTGAAGTGGCATCCATCCGGTCCTTCCCTTTTATCACCGAGTATATTTCCTCCGCATCGGCGACGGTTTTCCCGAAAGGCCCGATTTGGTCCAAGCTTGATGCCATCGCCATCACGCCAAAACGGGATACCCGTCCGTACGTCGGCTTCATCCCGACAACTCCGCAAAAACTTGCCGGGAGCCTGATGGAACCGCCCGTGTCCGAACCCAAAGCTCCAAGCGCCATGTTCGCAGCAACCGCTGCCGCCGAACCTCCGGAAGAACCCCCCGGAACTCTCTCTGTGTCTCTCGGGTTTTTGACTATTCCGTAAGCGGAGTTTTCGGTTGAAGAACCCATGGCGAACTCATCCATATTCGCCTTACCGATGAATATCGCTCCAGCTTCCCTGAGTTTTTTGATTACCGTCGCGTCGTAAGCCGAGGAATAGTCTTTCAGTATTTTGGAGCCGGAAGTGGCAATCTCTCCCTCAATTAGAATATTATCCTTTATCGCCATCGGAACTCCGCAAAGCGGCCCCGGTTCTTTTCCCGATTTTATTTCTTCATCAAGATTTCTGGCCTCGGCGAGCGCTTCGTGTTTCCTTACGGAAATGTAAGCGTTGATTTCCGGATTTTTCGCTTCCGTTTCCGCGAGATATTCCGCGGCTGTTTCCTCGGCGGTCATCGCTCCCGAAGCTATTCCTTCGCGAAGTTCTTTTATTGAGAAAGTTTCCTTATTCATCCGAATTTTTCATTACTCCGGGCACCTTTAAACAGCCTTTTTCCGATTCCGGAAAAGACTCTATGCCTTTTTGGATGAATTCCGGATTGACTACGTCTTCATCCGTTATGTTTATAAGTTCGGTGGCTCCCGCCATCGGCGGTATGCCGTCGGTGTCCACCTGATTCAGTTCTTCAAAATATCCGAGTATCGCCTCGGCATCCTTGAGTATTCTGTTTTCCTCCGCCGCCGCGAGGTCTATCCTCGCAAGCTCGGCAAGATGTTCTATATCCTCCTTTCTTATGTTTCCGGACATTAAATGTATGATAGCTTTCGCGCCCTTTCCGCGCAATCTCGCTCGGAGAGGGAAATAAAAGCTGCCGTCCTGACGGACGACAGCGTGTTTTGCGGTTTAAACCGCGATTTCCTCCAGATGGCCAATGATTATCTCCTTTGTCCTATCCGGATCATACAGTGCGGTAACGGTCCAGGATATTTCAACCGCGGCGGAATCTCTTCCGGTCTTATTGGAAAAGGATAGTTTGCCTATGCCCTCTTCAATAATCGCCTTTTTAAGGGCTTCCTCGTTTGTGAGAAGTTCTCCGCCGAGCCTGGAGCCCCTTGATACGAACAGAACCTGGCTTACGCCTAGTTCCGTGAGAGGCATCTTGACCTTGCTTCCGCCGAGGGCTGTGCCGTCCTCCAGCACCACGATAGCCATCTTCGGTTCGCTTTCCTCGGAATTGTCCAAGGGGTCTTTCTTCGGCTCAGCCATGAACATCGTGCCGATCTTGAGTTTAATATCCTCGTCAACTACGGCCTTTCTCGGGTCGGGCCGGAATTCCAGCGCCTTGGCGACCTCCCTCATCATCCTTTCCTTGGGGTTCTCACTCTCCTGACGCTGTCTCTCTCTTGCCGCTTCCTCGGCCTCCATTTCGTCCAGTCTTTCGCGAGCCCGCTCCACTAGCGCGCCCATTTCGTCGTAGACCATACCTTAGATCTCCTTCCGTTACATAAGATTTTTAAGAACCTGCAATCCTTAGAGACATACTAACCACATTTGGCGAAAAAGTCAATAAAAAAGAGCCTGTGTAGGCCCCTTTTGCCTGATTTTAAGCGTTTTTCCGTGTCGCGCATTATCCGGCTGAGCGGCAGGTATGAACGGCAAATCTCTATTTTATGAGATTTTTAAAATCGTCTTCGGATAAAATCCGGACGCCAAGCTCCGCGGCCCTGTCGTATTTTGAACCCGGATTTTCTCCCGCGACCACATAATCCGTTTTTTTGCTTACCGATTCAGAAACGTTTCCTCCCAAACTTCTCACGATGTCTTTGGCATCCTCCCGTTCAATCCGCAAGAGCGTCCCGGTAAACACGAATGTTTTTCCGGAAAGCTTTTTTGTTCCTTTCTCTTTCTCTGCCGAAATTATCACTCCGTTTTCCGTAAGCTTTCTCGCGAATTCTTCGTTCTTCCCTTGGTTAAACCATTCTCTTATCGCTTCAGCCACCCTGGGTCCCACGTCCGGCAATCCCTGAAGTTCTTCTTCCGGAATTGATTTCAGGTATTCAAAAATATCCGAAGGGGTTTTCCCGTTACGGATCACCTTTGCAATCGTCCTCGCCGTTTCCTCGCCCACGTGTTTAACCCCGAAAGAATATATCAGTTTTTCCGCCGGCAGTTCTTTTTTGGAAGCTATCTCGGCCACGATGTTCTCCGCCGATTTTTCTCCGAATCTCGGCAGCGACTCTATGTCCCCTTTCTCAAGTTCAAATATATCGGCGGCATCTGATATGAGCCCCTCGTCCATGAACCGGGTCAGGATTTTCGGTCCCAGCCCCTCTATATTGAAGGCTCCCCTTGAAACAAAATGCTTTAACGATTCCTTGTGTTTCGCTCCGCAGTCCGGATTGGAACACTTATAGAACGCGCCTTCACGAACGACTTCTCCGCCGTCCACGGGACATTTGCCCGGCATGTTTATTTCTTTTTCTTTTCCGGTCCTCAAGGCGGGAAGAACCTGTGTCACTTGCGGAATAACGTCTCCCGCCCGGCTTATGATTACCGTGTCTCCGATCTTAAGTCCCAGTTTTTCTATCTGGTCCATATTGTGAAGCGTGGCGTGCGTCACCATGACCCCGCCGACGTTGATAGGCTCCATTACGGCAACCGGCGTCAGTATCCCGGTGCGTCCCACCTGAAACCGTACATCCTTTACGATTGTCGTCGCCTCTTCCGGCGAAAATTTATAAGCTATCGCTCCTCTTGGCGCTTTTCCCGCCACCCCCGCCTCGCGGAACACGGCGTTGTCGTCCACGATGACCACTATGCCGTCTATTTCGTAATCCAGCCTTTTTCTGTTTTTGCCGTCGTTCCAGTGGTCGCGGAATTCAAACGCCTGTCTTAGCGAACGGACAAGTTTGTTGTTCTTATTCGTTTTAAATCCCCAATCGGCGAGCGCTTCATGCTCTTCGTGATGATTGCCGAATTCCGCCCCGTAAGCGACCCCGTATTCAAAAGAATCCAGTCTTCTGTTCGCCGTCACCGCCGGATCAAGCTGACGAAGGCTGCCGGCGGCGATATTCCGGGGGTTGGCGAAAAGTTTTTCTCCCTTTTTCTCCTGCTCCTTGTTTATCCTCTCAAATTCTTTTTTTGTGATGAACACTTCCCCGCGGACAACGAGTTTTCGGGGAAGCGGGTGTTTGGCTGTTCCTGAAATTTTGAGCGGTATCGCCTCTATTGTTTTGACGTTTTGAGTTATGTCTTCTCCGATTTTCCCGTCGCCGCGGGTTGAAGCTTGCGTCAGCGCTCCGTCTTCATAGATAAGCTCAATGGCGAGCCCGTCTATCTTGAGTTCGCAGTAAAAATCCTGGGATACTTTCCTTCCCAGATAATTCTCCATTCTCGCAAACCATTCCGCCATATCCTCCTCCGAAAAAGCGTCGTTGAACGAGAGCATCGGCGTTTCGTGGGAAACTTTTTTAAATTCCTTGAGCGGCTCCCCTCCCACTCTTTGGGTTGGCGAATCCGGAGTGACAAGCTCCGGAAATTGAGTTTCCAAATCAAATAGCTCCTTTTTCAGGGAGTCCAAAGCCGCGTCCGAAATGAGCGATTTATCCTCCGTATGATACGCTCTGCGGTATTTTTCAACCTCCGCCTTAAGTTTTTCCACGCGCTCCGCCGCCGCTTCTCTCATCATAATCTACCGAAATTATACTAAAAGCCGCCTTATTTTAATAATCAAAACAGACTCCGCCGTTCATTGGTTGGCAAAGGCAAAAGCGGATTTCATCCGGTTATTCAGTCAAATATTCTTTTGATCCCCTCTCTTATCTGTCCGAGTAATTCGGCAAAGCCTCCTTTGTTCGCGTTAACCTCTTCAAGCTCCGGAGTGAACACTTTCACTTCATATTCCGCCGGGTCCGAATCCTTATAACAGTAAACAGGATCGGTGTTGTCCCTGTTCCGGCAAATAAGGCGATAAATGGTTGTAAACGCCGGCGAAAGATTTTCCTTCGTTCCGGAGGTGTTCAGGCTGTCCAGCGTTCCAGTCCAGCCCGTTCCGTCGCCGGAGGTAACGCTCGGCGTGCACCTTAACGTTGTTGGCGTTCCGGAATCCGGCTTCAGCGCGCTCCAGACTATGTTTACTAACTGGTTAAAAAGTATCTGCGCCTTGGACGGCTCCGTCTCAAATCTCGTAACCCTCGGCTCCTGTATCACCCTCACCGTTTGCGAAGCGGAATCGGTTGAAGAACAAACCTCCTTTGAACGGACGGATAAATCATATTCGTAATACCGGCAGGCATATCTTCGGCACGGAGGACAAGTCGGATCATCGCTTCCTTCGGGACATTCGCTCCACAGCTCGCAGTTATTCCCTTCGGGGTCGGTGCTTGAATTCCATCTTACATCGCAGGCCCCGCGCGAGCACGAACTCGCTTCTATGTTCGCTCCATATTGCGCCCTTATCTGATTCAGTGCCGCGTCGCAGTCATTGTCGTTGTTAGCGCCGTCTCCGGAAAAGTTTCTGGAATTACTGCAGGTATACGAAGACCTGGTGCAGCTCACCGAATAAGTCTGGGTCACATCCGGCGAAACAGTCTGGCTGCCGGAAATGCTTGATGATCCGGAACGGCTGAAGTTCCATCCTCCTCCGGAACTGCCGCATGAAATGTCGTAGTTTGACGGAGTTCCTCCTCCGATTATGTCTCCGCACTTATTACTCACCGAACCGCTCCAGTTGAGCGTCGTCCGAGTCTCTTCCGGCGTCGGATTGTTTCCGTTCGGATGGTACGGCAAGCATGACCTTGTTGCGGACAGACTGGCGCTTACCGAGTTCAAATCAGCAATGGAATTAAGCGGAGAATCAACGGTTACGATTGTTGATTTTGAACAAGTTCCGCCTCCGCTCTCCCTTGCGCAGGTGAAAGTATAGGTCGTCGTTTCATCCGGATTTATTTGCCGGGAACCGGATGTCGGCACGGAACCTATTCCGGTTATCGCGCAATTGTCCGCCAAATCGGCCGACCAGGAAAGAGTAGCCGAACCGCAGGCAATGGTTGAAGGCGAAGCCACGAGGCTCAGTCCGCATTCCGCGTCAATCACCGAGACCGTCGCCGTATCGCTCAATCTTGTTGTCGGATCCCCGCTTTTGGCGCAAGCGAGAGTATAAGTGGTTGTTATGGCCGGCGAAACGGAAACGGAGCCGGATGTCCCGACCGAACCGGAAGACGTAAGCGTGCAGCCAGTGGCATTGGTTGTGGTCCAGGAAAGAGTTGATGACTCGCCGGACTCTATGGACGTTGGATTAGCGGTTAAACTGACCGCCAATTCCTCTGACGGAGCCGGCGCCGGACACCGGCATACGCCTCCGGGCTGGTCTCTGCAATATAAGGTTTTAACCCCGTCTCCCCGGCAGGCCCCCTCTTCCGGGTCTCTGTCGTCCTGCGTGCCGTATTTTGAAGCGGCAACAGGCGTATAAACGCCGCCCTCAAGTTTGCAGCAGACTTTATACGCTCCGACGGAACCGCACGTACACGAACCACCCCTCAATCTAAAATCGGGATTTGAACATTTGCTGTTATAGCACTTGTCTCCGGTGGAACAGACCGCCTCAATGTCCACAAATGTAAAGTCGTACTCATAACAATAGGTATCTTCCGGATCTCCCGGGGGGCAGGTTCTTTGATACCTCTCGCTGCTTGCGTCATATTTTGTCCAGCTCTTTGTGGCGCCGGCGGAAGAATTACACTCGGATTTTCCTTCAGCGCTCAAATAGAAATTGATATCTTTGCACAGGTTCTTGCATGCGGTTCCGCAACCGTTGGAATTCGTGTTGCTTGATCCGTTATTGCAAGTCGTCTCAAGGGCGAAAGCGGTACCCGTAAAGGCAAAAAAACGCCCATTATCACAACCGCCGCTGTTAAAAATAAAATCCCTTTTTTCATCACTTTAATTCAATTTCTTTAATGGCGGACGCCATGTAAAATCCGGCATCTTCAATGGAAGAATCAATCATCTCCGCCCATTCGGCATCCAGGTTAACGGCGAGAACCGTTTTTCTGTCATAGGATCCGCTGTAGATTTCTCCGTTTTCTCTCACTTCGGCGAACGCTTCTCCTTTTGATGCTTCGTTTGCCAAGACATCCAATCCGTCTGCCCTGAAAACAAGATAGCGCCCGACCAGATTGTCGGAAGTCCAATCAGCGTCTTCCGCCAAAGCAATTGCCGTGTATTCCGCCCCGGAAGAAGTGTTAACCGTAAAGATAGTGGTATATCCCCCGATCGGAGCGTAAAGTTTTGTTCCCACGGCTATGTCCGAGAATCCGATCCCTCCGAACGGAGTACCGTCCGCCTTGCGGAGGATGGAGGAAGTGTTCCAAACATCATCCGAAACAAAGAAGTTTTTCGGGATCGTTCCGAAACTTTCCGCCGGTTTTTCTGTCGGCGTGATTGCCGGCTCCGTCCGCGCCGGCGACGGTAATCCGCCAGCTGGTAAAGTCGGTTTCGGCGTCGGTTCTTCGGTAGAAGCTACTGCCAATGTCGCCACCGGTTCCGTTGTTGACACTGTGTTGGCTGGAGAGCCAACGCGCGAGCACGCCGGAATAACCAGGGCCAAAATCACAATAATAATCAATATGCCTCTCTTGGCTGTCACATTAGCCACCCCTTTCCTTATTTTTTTGTGAATTACTGGTTACTAAATGCCACAAATTATGCCTAAAATCAAACAAGAATCCGCCTTAAGCAGAGCTTAAAGGCGGATTCTGTTTTTTGAATTTAGTTGAGCGCCTTGGCCAACCCCTTCCCTATTCTGCTCACCAGGTTCATCACCCCGTCTCTGAACGCGGGAATTTCTTCAAGGTCAATGGTAAACACTTTTACTTCAACATTAGAAGTATTGGAGTTCCGGTAGCAATGATCCCTGTCGCTTGTCGCCATGTTGCGGCAAGTCAAAAGATAATTGGTTGTCACCTGCGGAGAAAGATTACTCTTCGTTCCAAAGGGCTCAAGACTGTTTAACGCTCCAACCCATCCGGTTCCGTCTCCCCTCTCTATGGTTGGCGTGCATTTAAGCTCCGTGCCGGAGTCGGACTTGGTCGCGGTCCACATCAGGTTTATGAACTGATTCAGAAGTATCTGAGATTTCGGCGGATCGGTCTTAAACTCGGTGATTCTCGGCTGTACCACCACTTTGACGGTCACGGAATCCGTATCGGTCGCGGGGCATATTCTCTTTGAAGTAACTGACTGGTTATACGTGTAATATCGGCAGGCATATCTTACGCACGGAGGAACATCCTGGGTACATCCCGTCTGGCCCTCCTCTTCACACTCCACCGGCTCTTTCGTCCACAATTCGCAGTTACTGGCGCCGCTCGTATAACGCTCGTCGCAGCTTCCACTTGAACACGAGCAGCTGCTTATGGCGCTGTAGCTGCCTTCCAAGCTTGTGCAGCTCGCTTCGCAATTATTATCGTTTTGGCTGCCACTGCCGGAGAAAGAGCGTGAACTGCTGCAGGTATAAGCTTCCCTGGTGCATCTTACCGAATAAGTATCGGTGCTCACGGGAGTCTTTTCCTCCGAACCGGACGAGCCGGACGGGCTCCAATTGTTCCCCGAATCGCTCACGCAATTTACGCTGCTGCTTGAGGGGCTGCCTCCGCCGATCAGGGCAGAGCACCTGTTTGGAGCGGAACTTGACCAGCTAAGAGTCGTATCGTTTATTTCAGGAGATGAATTAGCGGGGCCGTTCGGATGGTAAGGCAAACACGTTCTCGTTGCCGAGGCGCTCGCGCTCACCGAACTCGGGTCGGAAACGTCAGAAGGCGGACATGAACCCGGATCTGGAGGAGGGGCACCAACATTGACCGTAGTCTGTCCGGCGCATGTTCCTCCGCTCGTGGCATTGCAAGTTAACGTGTAAGTGGTGGTTGAGGTCGGACTGACGGTTCTGTTGCCGGCCGCAGGCAAACCGGAAGCGACTCCCGATATGGAGCAGCCTGAAGCGCTGCTCACCGACCACGTAAGAGTTGATGAATCGCCGCTGTCTATGGACGACGGCGAAGCGTTAAAGCTGTTAACCGTGCAGCCGGTTCCCCTTACCGTGACAGTTACCGAATCGGACTTTATGTTTGCCGGTGATCCGGTTTGAGCGCATGAAAGAGTGTAGGTGGTAGTGACAATCGGACTTACCGATCTTGTCCCGGTCGCGGCAACCGAACCGATTCCGGACGATATTATGCAGTTTGAGGCGTTGGTGGTTTGCCAAGTAAGCGAAGTGGATTCCCCGCTGTCTATGGTCACCGGCGCGGCGTTTATATCAACAGCAAAGACCACCGGAGAAGCCGGACAAGATGTCCCTCTGATTGTCTCCACTCCTCCTCCGCAATATCCCTCTTCCGGGCTATAGTTGTCTTGGGTCGGATATTTCCGCGCCTTAGTTGGCGTATAGGATCCATCCGACTCCTTTTTACAGCATATTTTATAATTTCCGCCCACGCTTCCGCATGAACATTGGCCTGGTCTCAAAAATTCGTTTCCGGCAGCGCATGTAGCGGCGCCGCACTTGTCTCCTGTAGAACAAAGCTTGTCAAAAAGAGAAAATGAATAACTGACAGAATCAAAACTACTGCAATCATAACAAACATAACGACCGAGATAATAATTATAATTATAATAGCAATTATCATTATAAACGGTAGTTGTTTTTGTTACGCTATATTTTCCCCACGGTCTTGTATTATTAGCCTTAGACCGACATTCAGATACACTACCAGAAGCAAAACTGGTGCCGCAAAGGTCAAGGCAAGCCGTTCCGCACCCGCCGGAATCAGATTTGCTCGTTCCATTATTGCACTGTGACTTAGAAGTATTGACTGTTTTAGTATCGCATACCGCTTCGGCAACATTGCTAAAGACAAAAAAGACGCCGAGAACAGAAATGGCTATCAATAAAATAATCAGACACCTTTTCATTTCTTTAATTTATGCCTTCAACCGCTTTTTTCATAAACTCTCTCGGGTCTTTAGCGGATACATCCAGTGTTTCCATCCAGCGTCTGTTAATAGATACTAGCAATTCCGGCTTTTCTCCAAAAGTTCCCGGAAATACCTCCGCCCTTTTCGTTAT
>Ga0172362_10000814_pt1 | contig 26362 bp, 23 predicted proteins | sample LakKivs1_kivu2a2_FD_114534 | JGI IMG/M metagenome (GOLD analysis project Ga0172362, IMG submission 114534) | Sediment microbial communities from Lake Kivu, Rwanda - Sediment s1_kivu2a2 | ecosystem: Environmental > Aquatic > Freshwater > Lake > Sediment | place: Rwanda: Western Province, Lake... | reverse complement strand
GAAGGCGCCGCACGCCTCGGCAGGGATGCCGTCCCTCCCGGAGCGCCCGGCTCAGACGGCCGCCGACAAGGAGGCCCTGTCCGACATCGACCGACGGGTCGGGGCCTGCACGCTCTGCGACCTTCACCGCTTCCGGACCCGCGCCGTCCCCGGCGAGGGGAATTGGGAGGCCGAGCTGATGTTCATCGGCGAGGGGCCGGGCCGCGACGAAGACCTCCAGGGCCGCCCCTTCGTCGGGCGGGCCGGGCAGCTCCTGCGCAGGATCATCGCCGCCATGACCTTCCGCGAGGACGAGGTCTACATCGCCAACATGGTCAAGTGCCGGCCGCCCGAGAACCGCGTCCCTCATTTTGAAGAGATCGAGGCCTGTTCGCGCTACCTCATCCGTCAGATCGAGCTCATCCGTCCCAAGGTCATCGTCACCCTGGGCAAGACGCCGACGGACTACTTCGTCCCCGGCCGGGAGGGCATGACCGCCCGGCGCGGCCGCTTCGGCAGCTATCTCGGCATCCCGGTCATGCCGACCTTCCATCCCTCCTATCTCGTCCGCAACGAGGGGAACCGGGAGCTCAAGCGCATGGTCTGGGAGGACATGCAGAAGGTCATGGCCTTGCTCGGCAGAAAATGACCCTCTTTGCCCGCGTCGTCTTCCCCCTGCCCCTCGAGCAGTCGTTCCTCTATGCCGTTCCGGAATCCTGCCGGGGCCTGGCCAGGCCGGGCGCCCGGGTCGTCGCCCCGCTCGGGTCGCGTCGCCAGAACGGCTTCATCGTCGAGGTCACGACCGAACCGCCGGCGGCGAAGGTCAAGGTCAAGGAGCTCGTCCAGATCCTCGACGACCGGCCCTTCCGCGACGAGCGCTTCCTCGCCTTCGCCGGGCGGCTCGCCGCCGAGTTCCGGTCGTCGTGGGGCGAGATCCTGCAAACGGCTCTGCCCCCGTCGCTCGCGGCCAAGACCAAGGTCGTCGTCCGGCTGACGCCGGCGGGGGAGGAGGCCCTGAACGGCGGCGGCCTGGGACCCAAGGCCCGGCTGCTCGCGGCCGCGCTGGCGGTGGCGCCGAAGGGCCGCAGCCCGCTCTTCCTGCGCCGCAAGCTCGGCGGGGGGGATGTCTCCGGGCTCGTCTCCCGCATGGAGAAGGCGGGCTTCGTCAGCGTTGAGCGGACCTTCGCCGCCCCCCCTGAACCGTCCCGGCCCGCGGGCGGGGAGGGGTCCCTGCAACTGGGCCTGGCCTTCCCCGAGGCGCTCCGCGACGCGGACGCCTTGGCCGCCGTCGAGAAGGCCGTCGTCGAGGGCGGGACGGGGACCTGGGTTCTCTTCGGCTCCGATGCGCGCCGCCACGCCGCGCTGGAGAACCTGGCGCGCCAAGCGATCGGGGCAGGCGGCCGCGTTCTCTATCTCCATCCCGAGGTCGGCCCGACCGAGTCCCTGGTGGCCGCCTTCAAGTCCGATTTCGGGCGGCAGGCGGTCGTCTTCCACGGCCGCATGACCCCCAAGCAGCGGGAGGAGGCCTGGCGCGTCCTCCGGGGCGGCCGGGCCTCGCTCGTTTCGGGGACACGCTCGGCGCTCTTTCTCGAGACCGGACCGCTCCGCCTCATCGCCGTCGACGGCGAGCAGGAAGATTCCTACGTCCAGGCCGAGAGCCCCGCTTACGACGCCCGGCGCGGCGCCTGGCTGAGGGCCAGGTCGGAAGGGGCCGTGGCCGTCTTTGGCTCGTCCCGGCCGAGCGTCGAGGCCTTCGCCGGGGCGGAGCGGCGCGGCCTCCTCATCGACCTCGGGACGGTGCCGCGGCGGACGGCCGTCTCGATCGTGCCGCACGCCGGGGACGCCCCGATCGTCTCCCGAGAGCTTGAGGCGAAGCTCCGGGCCTGCCTCGGCCGGGGAGAGCCGGCCGCGCTCTTCCTCAACCGCCGCGGCTACGCGGCCCAGATCGTCTGCGCGGGCTGTGGCCGGGCGCCGCGCTGCCCGCGCTGCGATATCGCCCTTGTTTACCACAAGGCCGAGAACAGGCTCGTCTGCCACTACTGCAACTCGACGGTCGACGCCGGCCGGGCCTGCGCCTCGTGCGGCGGCGAGCTCGTCGTCCGCCGGGGCGCCGGGACGCAGGCCGTCGAGGAGGAGTTGGCGCGCCTTTTTCCAAAGGTCCGCGTGGCCCGCTTCGACGCTGACACGGCTTCGAAACCGGAGGACCGGGAGCGGCTCGTGGCCGACATCGCCAAGGGTCGGATCCCGCTCGTTGTCGGGACGCAGCTCATGGTCCGGCAGCCGGGGCTACCGAGGCTCGGGCTGGCGGCGGTCCTGCGGCCGGAATATCTCCTCGGATTCTCCGATTACCGGGCCGCCCAGAAGACCTTCGAAGCCGTCTCGGCCATTCTGGACATGGCCCGCGACGCGCCGGAGGCCGAGGCCGTCGTCCAGACGGCGCCCCCGGTCCACTTCGCCGTCGCGGCGGCCGCGGCCGGCGACTACCGGGCCTTCTACGACAAGGAGATCGAGCTCCGCCGGGTCCTGAACTATCCGCCTTTCGCCAGCCTGGCCGAGGTCGTGCTCCAGGGCCGGGACGTCCGCGCGCTGGGCGCCCGGTCGCGGGAGCTCCGCGCCCTCCTCATGAAACAGGCGCCGGCGCTCGAGGTTCTGGGGCCGGCCTTCGCGCCGGTCGCCAGGGTCCGGGACGTCAGCCGGGTCCAGTTCATCCTCAAGGCCGCGGACCGGGAGACGCTCGACCGGGCCCTCGACGAATGCCTGCCCCGGATCCGCCTCAAGCGCTCGATCCGCTTCTCTTATTCGCCGTTCCGGGAATAAAAAAGGCCCGTCCCGGCGGGACGGGCCCTGAAACGGCGCGGAATGCGAGCTACTTCTTGATGGCCGCGGTGACCGTGCCCTGATAATCCGCGAAATAGATCGTCAGGTAGCCGGTCGCCGTGACCTCGTGGTTGTTCAGATCGTGGCCGAGGATGTCGATCTTGGCCTTGCGCTCGAGAACCGTGTTGGTCCCGATGAGGCCGACCAGGGGGGCCGCGAGCTTGGCCGCCTCGAGGACGACGACGGAGGGCACCGAGACCTGCTCGTCGACCGGGCAGAGGACCGTGGAGAAATTGCCGTCGAAGGGGAAGGGCACGTCGGTGCCGGGGGTGCCGCCGCCGGCGGGCAGCTCATAGGTCACCGTGTAGCTCGTCAGGACGACGTCGTTGAACTGCGACGGCCCGCTGACGGAGTCCGGATTGATCAGCCGGACGATGATGTTGGCCGTGGCGTTGTCGACCCGGACCAAGCCGTCGCTGCCGAGGACGTCGGACTGAAGGTAGGCGACATCGTCACCCGCCACCGTCGTTCCGGTGAGGCTCTGGATGACGATGATGCTCCCGGACTTCTCCTGCTTCGAGATCGTGTTGCAGCCGGCGACCGCGAGGACGACGACCGCGAGGCCCAGGACCTTGAGGATCGGGATGATCTTGTTCATGACTCGTGCTCCTCTTACTTGACGATCCGGGGCGTGATGAAGATCAACAGCTCCCGGCTCGTTTTCGTCCGGGCGAAGTTCTTGAAGATGCTGCCCAGGATCGGGATCTGGTGGAGAAAGGGCACGCGTTCGCGCGTGACCGAATCCTCCGTGCGGTAGATGCCGCCGATGACGGTCGTGCCGCCGTCGGGGACCATGACCGTCGTTTTGGCGCTCTGCATCGTGATCGGCGGGATGCCGTTGACGAGGTTGGCGAAGTCGGCGGCGTTGTTCTGGATCTCGATGGCCATGATGATCGTGCCCTCGGCCGTGATCTGCGGCGTGGCCCGGAGCTCGAGGGCGGCGTTGACGTAGCGGGTCGTCACGGTGAAGTTGGCCACCGTCTGGACGGGGATCTGCCGGCCCTGGATGATCTCGGCCTGCTGGTTGTTCTGGGTGACGACGGACGGTCGGGAGATGATCTTGCCGTCGCCGGCCGTCTCGAGCGCCGTCAGCGCGATGTCGACCCGGAAGGTGTCGAGAACGTTGGCGAAGGAGAAGCCGAGGGCCGAATTGAAGGCCGGCGCGGGCAGGTTGACGGCGTAGCCGCCGAGGGGGCCTCCCAGGCCTTTGGTGACGATGCCTTGAGGGATGACGGCCCCATCGACGACGACACTGTTGGGGAACTGGAGGTTGGTCGCGTTGCCGTAATATTGATCGGCGATGCCGCGGAAGCCCCACTGGACGCCGAGGTTGCGGACGAAGGTCGACGAGGCCTCGACGACGCGGGCCTCGATCGAGACCTGCGGCGTCGGCGTGTCGACGACGCTGATCAGCTTTTCGAGCAGGTCGAGCTTGTCGCGAACCTCGGAGATGAGGAGGGTGTTGGTCCGGTCGTCGACGATGATCTCGCCGCGGCTGGAAACCTTGGTGCGGAGGAGCGTCGCCACGTCCTTGGCCTTGGAGTAGGACAGGGTGACCGTCTTGACCATGACCGGCCCCGAGAGCTCCTTGCTCTCGACGAGCTTCCGCTGCTCCTCCTCCTCACGGGTCAGAACGGAGATCGGGGCGATGCGGAGGATGTTGCCGTCGATCGTCTTGCCCATCTTGTTCTGCTTGAGGATGATGTCGAGGGCCTGGTCCCAGGGGACGTCCTGGAGGTTGACGGTAACGGACCCGCGGACGTCGGGATCGAAGACGACGTTCAGGCCGGCGAACTCGGCCAGGTAGAGGACGACGTCCTTGAGGTCGGAGTCCTTGATCTTCAGGCTGATGATGTCGCCGGAATATTTTTCCTCAGCCCCGGCGATCGTCCGGGGCGTGAACTTCTGGCCCTTCTCGGCGTCGGGCGGGGCCGTTTTCACTTCGGCCTGGGCCGGCGCGGCGGCCTGAGCCGTATCCTGGGCCGGGGGCGCGCAGAGCGTCGTCACCGGCACGTCCTTGGAGTCCATCTTGGGCGCGGGCTTGGGCTCGGACTTCGACGGGGTCGGCGTCGGAGCCGGCTCGGTCTTGACCGGCGCGGGAACGGGCGCGGGCGCGGCCGGCGGAGCCGGCTGGACGAGAACGGCCGACGACGCGGCCGACGGGAAGAACGACACGACAAGCCCATCCGTCCGGGAGTCCAGCGCGTAGAGGCCAGGCTCCTTGAGGTCGAAGACGAGACGGGTGATCGGCCGGGGGCCGGTGGTCTGGAACTGGGCCACCCGGACCCTCTGGACGGTGGAGCGCGGGTCTTCGACCGGCCAGACGTCGGACTTGGCGGCGAGGAGCGTGTCGAAGAGGTCGACGACGAGGCGGGGCGGGTTCTCCAGGGAGAAGACCTGGGTCACCGCGGCGCCGGTCAGGGCCGCCTTGACCGAAAGGGCCTCGGGGCCGGCGCTCGTCTCGACACGGTTCAGGAAGATCTCGCTCTTGGGGTGCCGGTCGAGCTCGGCCTGGGTCGCGGCGTCGACGACATAGCCTGTCTGGCCTCTCTGGACGCCGTTGAGCTCGACCACGGTCCGCCCGGCTTCGCGCACGAGGCGGGCCGGGACGCGCTCGCTCAGCCGGACGAGGAGGCGCAACCCTCCGGCGCCGGCCTTCTCGACCTGGACGTCGCGGACGATCCCCGTGCCGGAGGAGGGAAGGGCCGGCGCGGCCGACGTCGAGGCCCCGGCGAGGTCGAGGACAAGCGTCCGGGGCGAGTCGGCCGGATAGTAGGCCTTCTCGACAAGGAGCGGCCCGTCGGTCTCCAGGACGAGCCGGGTCGAAAGGGCGCCGGGCACGACCTGGATCTTGTTGATATGAACGGCGGGCGCCGGGCCCTGGGCCTGCAGGGCGGAGAGCATGAGCACGCACAGCCCGGCGAGGACGGCCGGAAGCATTCTTTTGTTCATGTTAGAGCTCCTCCGTGATTTCCTTGACGACGTCCCTCGGCTTGATGAGGGGGATCCCCCGCTCGTGGGTCTTCCGAATGACCACTTGCGTGTCGCTGATGGAGAGGACAAAGCCGTCCGCGAACTTGTCGCCGACCTTGGCGAAGACGGGGAAGGCCTGGGGCATGCCGATCAAGGCGGTAAAGACGTTCTTGTTCTTGACGATGCCGTAGAGGACGAGATCATCGATGAAGAACTGCTGTTCGCCGACGGCCGTCTTCTCGCGCATGTCGCGCCCCGCCAGGAGGTCCTTGAACGGGTCCCGGCGGTTCTCGGGCGTGTAGGTGAAGCCGGTCTGAACGGTCAGGGCCGGGGCGGTCGAGGCCGGCGGCGTCGCCGCCGTCTCCTGGGCCAGGAGAGGGGCCAGGCCCGCGCACATCAGGCTGAGGACGAGGATGGCGGCGTGTTTCATCGTTTGGGCCTCACGGGTTGTTTCTTGGCCGGCGCCGGCACGGCGGCGGGTTCCGCGAAGAAGTACGTCTTGGCCGTCCAGTTGGCCGTGATGGTGTTCAGGTCCGTCTGGCGGCCGAGGGCTTTGATCGAGAAGTTATCGATCGTGAAGACGCGGGCGAACTTGCTCAGCTTGTCGAAGAACAGGCCGAGGTTATGATAGCTGCCGGAGACCTGGATGGGGATGGGCCACTCGGCGTAGAAGTCCTTGTTGACCTCGGCCCCCGGCGCGAAGCGGAGGACGTCGAGCCTCGAGTCGTAGGCCAGGGTCTGGATCTGGCGGAGGATGTCGGCGATCTCCTTGCGCTGGGGGATGTTGACCTCGAGGGTCTTGAGCTTGGCCTCCATCTGGACGAGGTCGGCCTCGATCTTGTCCAGCTCCCTCTTCTTCTGCTTGAGGTTCTGGACCTCCTGCTCGACCTTGACCCGCTCGGCCCTCACCGTCTTGAGCTTGTCGTTCTGGGGCTTGAAATAAAAGAGGATGGCCAGAGCGAAGATCAGGACGGCGAAGACGAGATATCCGTACCAGGGCCAGTTCTTCATGGCTGCACCCCTTTCTTGGCGGGCTTGGCCGCCGGCTCCGTCGTCGGAGGAGGCGGCGGGGGCTCCGGTTTTTTCTCGGCCTGGGCCCGCAGCGCGAACTCGAGGTATTGGTCGCCCTTGGTGGTCTTCTGCGTGGAGGAGACGAGGTTGACGTTCATGACCTGGGGGCTGGCCTCGAGCGCGGAGATGTAATCGGCGACGAGGTTGTTCGAGAGGGCCCAGCCCTTGATCTGGAGGCCCTCGGCGTCATAGGTGACCTCGGACAGCCAGACCCAATCGGGCAGGCGCCGGCTCAGCTCGTCCATGAGCCGCGGGGCGAAGTCGCGCTGCGCGTTCAGGCCCTCGATGAGCATGATCTTCTGGTTCAGGGACTCGCGGGCCTTGCGCTGCTCCTCGAGCTTGGCTTCGACATACTGATACTGGCTCTTCTCCTGGCGGGCCTTGGCGAGGAGGCCGTTCTCCCGGTCCATGGCCTTCCGTTGCAGGAAGAAGAGGGCCGCCAGGCCGATGACCAGGACGAGGAAGATGAGGCTGCCGACGTTCGGCCCCTTCTTGACCCCTTCCTCGACGGCGCCGGGAGCGACGAGGGGTTCCCGGATGTCCTTCGTTTCCGCCTTGAGGAGGTTGATCCGTATCATGGTTACTTCTCCACCTTTCGGGTTGCCAAGCCGACGGCGACGCCGAAGATCGGCGCCATGTCGGTGAAGTAGACCGCGTCGAACTTCTTGTCATCGACCCGGATATTGCGGAAGGGATTGAGGATCTCGGTCTTGATCCGGAACTTGGTCTCGAAGGCGCTGACCATGTTCGTGACGTTGGCCAGGCCGCCGCTGAGGATGATCTGCTCGATCTTCCGCTCCTTCTTCTCCGAGGCCTCGTAGAACGAGAAGGTCTTTTCGATCTCGTCGAGGAGGTCGCGGACGTTCATCGACAGGAGCGAGGCGAACTGGTCCGGCGTCGTGGACTTCCCCGGGATGCCCTTGAGGAGCTTCTCCGCCTCCTCGAAGGAGATGCTGAGCTCCTTGCGGATGTTCTCGGTGAAGAAGAAACCGCCGAGGGACAGGTCGCGGAACAACTGCGGCGTGCCCCGCTCGACGATGACGACGTTGGTGATGCTCGCCCCGATGTTGATCAGGGCCAGCGTCTTGCCGCCGAAGACCTCGGGGTGGCAGACCTCGAGCACGTTCTGGAGGGCGAAGACATCGACCTCGATGCTCTGGAGGTTCTTGCGGGCCTGGGCGATGACGTTGCTGTAGTTGGCGATCTTGTCCTTCTTGGCCGCGACGAGGAGGATGTCGAGGTTTTTCTCGTCCGTCGACCGCGACGGCTTGAGGATGGCGTAGTCGACGTTGGTCTCTTCGTAGGGGTAGGGGATGTTGTGCTTGGCCTCCCAGATGATGCTCTCGGCCAGCTCCTGCTTCTCCATGACCGGCAGCGAGATCTTTTTGATGATGACCGAGTTGCCGGAGATGGAGATGGCCACGTCCTTAGTCGAGATCTTGTTCTCCTCGAAGACGAGGCGGATGGTCTCGACGACCGCGGACGAATCGATGATCGTGCCCTCGACGATGGCGTCGTGGGGCAGAGGCTCGTAGCCGAGCTTGACCAGATCGTAGGCCTCCTCGCCTCCCTTCTTCCGGGCGCGGAGCTCGACGGCTTTGACGGAGTAGGATCCGATGTCCAGCCCGACCACGCTTTTTTCCCGAGAGAGTCCGAACATGTTTGCCTGCCTTTATGAGATTTGGGTCTTCCGGGGCCTGCGGAATCTCGTCCTGAGCGTCCGGGCGACCCGGCGCGGGACAAGGTCCTCGACCGAGCCGCCGAGGCCTGCGACCTCGCGGACCAGGTTGGAGCTCAGGAACGAATAATGGACGCTCGGCATCATGAAAAATGTCTCAATATCCGGCGCCAGGCTGCGGTTCATCAGGGCCATCTGGAACTCGTACTCGAAGTCGGAGATGGCCCGCAACCCCCGGATGACGACGCGGGTCCCCTGGGCCCGGGCGAATTCGACGAGGAGGCCGTCGAAGGCGCGGACCTCGACCCGGGGGTTCGACACAAAGATCTCTTCGATCATTTTGACCCTCTCTTTAGTCGTGAAGAGAGGGCGCTTTTTGGGGTTTTTCAAGACGGCCACGACCACCCGGTCGAAGACCGTCAGCCCCCTGTTGATGATGTCGACATGCCCGTTGGTGATCGGATCGAATGAACCAGGGTAGATGGCGCTCGTTTCGGGCATCTGGACTCCTAGTTAGCTCACCATCTGCTTTGACTATCCAAATATCAAAAAAAAAGAGGGTTGTCAACGAATATTCTCGGGGAGGACAGGACCCCTGAGGGCCTGGCCCGGCGCCTCCGGATATGCCATAATAGGGCTGCGGAGGTCGTTCCATGAGGCCTTCTTCAGGGGAGGGGGAGTCCCCCAAGGGGTGCAAAATTCATCGCCCGCCTAACCTCTTGTCACCGCCAGGGGTGATGCTTTTCGGGCCTACCCGGAGCGACCGGAGGGAGCGGAGGCCCCGACGCGGCGCGGAGCGACTCGGAGCAGCGCGTCGGGTAAATATCAGAAACGAAGAGTTCTTTCGGATCTTTCGCTCCTAAGACCCCTCCCGATGGCGTCCTCCGAGCCGGGCTCGAGGCCCGGCGCGTTGATTTTGGCGGGACTCTGTGCTAATTTTTGGCCGATGATGATACGATTCGGGACGTCCGGTTGGCGCGGGGTGATGGGCGAGGACTTCACCTTCAACAACGTCCGCGTCGTCATCCAGGCCGCGGCCAATCACCTGCGGGCCAAGTACGGCAGCGGCCCGATCGCGGTCGTCGTCGGCTACGATACCCGCTTTCTCTCCGACCGGTACGCTCTCGAGGCCGCCAAATTACTCTCCCGCAACGGGATCCGGGCCCTTCTCGCCGACCGCGACGCCCCCTCACAGGCCTTGGCCTGCCAGGTCATCAAGCGGCAGTGCCAAGGCGGGATCAACTTCACCGCCTCGTTCAATCCGCCGCGCTACAACGGCCTCAAGTTCAACGTCTCGACCGGGGCCCCGGCCCTGCCCGAAGTGACCGACGCCATCGAGCAGGAGGTCCGGCGGCTGATGCCCGGCTACAACGCCCCCACGACCCACCTCGGCGACGAGACGGTCGAGCGGATCGACCTCCAGTCGGATTATCTGGCGCATGTCCGGAGCCGGATCGACTTCGCGGTCATTCGCCGGGCCGGCCTGAAAGTCGCGGCCGATCCTCTCTACGGCACGAGCCGGGAATATCTCGACGAGATCCTCGAGGAGAACGAGGTCGAGGTCGAAGGGCTCCACGGCTACGTCGATCCCTATTTCGGGGGCGTCAGCCCGTCCTGCACCGAAGAGAACCTGGCCGAGCTCAAGGCCCACGTCGTCAAGAACCGCTGTCACGTGGGACTGGCCACCGACGCCGACGGCGACCGCTTCGGCATCATCGACGAGACGGGCGCGTTCGTCCACCCGAACATCATCCTGGCTCTGCTCCTCGACTACCTCGCCCGGGTCAAGGGCTGGCGCGGCGGCGTCGCCCGCTCGATCACCACGACCCACCTCCTCGACCGCATCGCCCGCATCTTCGGCCTGCCGCTGACCAAGACCAAGGTCGGCTTCAAGTATATGGCCGACCTCTATCTCAAAGGGGAGATCATGTTCGGCGGGGAGGAAAGCGCGTGCATCGCCGTCCGTGACCACCTGCCGGAAAAGGACGGCATCTTCGCCGGCCTGCTCGTGGCCGAGATGATCGCCGCGACGGGCCGGAGCCTCTCGGCCCTCCAAGCCGAGCTGTTCAGAACCTATGGCGTCATGACCAGCGGGCAGAAGACCCTTCCCCTGACGCCGGAACGGGCCAAGACCTTCAAGGCCCTCGTCCTCGAACCTCCGGCCAAGCTCGGCCGACGCAAGGTCGTCGCCGCCGAGACCCTCGACGGGCTCAAGCTCGACTTCGAGCAGGACCGCTGGGTCGTCCTGAGGCTCTCCGGGACGGAGCCGCTCATCCGCTGCTATGCCGAGGCCGAAACCGCCGAGGAGGTCGAGGCCCTGCTGAAGAAGGGGCTCGAAGCGGTGCGATGAAGAAGAAGATCGTCATCCTCGGCATCGCCTGCCTGCTCCTCATCCTGATCGTCACGGCGTTCTTCGGGAAGAAGGGCGTCATGGACCTGCGCCGGGCCCGCAAGGACCTGGCGGCGCGCGAACTGCGGATCAAGGAGCTCGAGGCGGAGCGGGACCGGCTCGAGGCCGAGATCCGCCGGCTCCAGAGCGACCCGCGGGCCGTCGAGAAGGCGGCCCGCGAGAAGCTCGGCCTGGCCGCGCCCGGAGAGAAGGTCGTCGTCGACCCCGCCCCGCCCGTCAAGAAGTAGCCTGGAAGTCGATGCCCCGGCATGCCTCCGATCGACGCCCGCCGGACGAGGCCGCCCTCGTCGAGGGGCTGAATCCCGCCCAGCGCCGGGCCGTGCTCCACGGCGAGGGGCCGCTCCTCATCGTCGCCGGCGCCGGGACCGGCAAGACCAAGGTCATCACCCACCGCATCGCCCGGCTCATCGCCGCCAAGGCCGCCCGGCCCGACGAGATCCTGGCCGTGACCTTCACGGAGAAGGCGGCGAGCGAGATGGAGGCCCGGGTCGACGTCCTTGTGCCCTACACTTCCTCGTTCGCCGAGATCAGCACGTTCAACTCCTTCGGCGAGCGGGTCCTCCGCGACTACGCCCTCGACGCCGGCTATCCGCCCGACTTCCGGCTCCTGGCCGACGTCGACCAGGCCATCTTCGTCCGCGAGAACCTGTTCCGCCTGCCCCTCGACTACTACCGTCCCCTCGGCCAGCCGACCCGCCATATCCAGGAGGTCCTCGAGGCCATCCGCCGGCTGAAGCAGGAAGACGTCAAGCCCGAGGACACCATCCGCTACGCGGAGGCGCTCGGCCGCGCCGCCGCCGGCGAGACGGAAAAGGAGACGGCCCGGAAGCACCTCGAGATCGCCCGCGTCTTCGCCGCCTACCAGGAGATGCTGCGGTCGCAGGGCCTGATCGATTTCGAGGACCAGGTGACGCTCGTCGTCGACCTTCTCCGGCGCCGGCCGGCCGTCCTCGACGAGCTGCGGCGGCGCTACCGCTACATCCTTGTCGACGAGTTCCAGGACACGAACTTCGTCCAGTTCGAGCTCGTCCAGATGCTGGCCGGCGGGCACCGCAACCTGACGGTCGTCGGCGACGACGACCAGAGCATCTTCCGCTTCCGCGGCGCCTCGCTCAGCAACATCCTCGGCTTCGAGCGGGTCTTCCCGGACGCGAAGCGGATCGTCCTGACGCGCAATTACCGTTCGACCCAATCGATCCTGGACGCCTCCTACCGGCTCATCCGGCACAACGACCCGAACCGGCTCGAGTCCCAGACCGGCGTCGACAAGCGCCTCCGCGCGGCCGCCCCCGGCCGCGGCAAGAGCATCCACATGCTGACCTTCGACACCCTCGCCCACGAGGCCGACGCGGTGGCCGGCCGCCTCCTCGAGCTCCGGGCCGGCGGGGCGGAGTGGCGGGACATGGCCGTCCTCGTCCGCCGCAACGCCGACGCCGACCCGTACCTGCGGGCCCTCAACATGAAGGAGATCCCCTTCCGCTTCTCCGGCAGCCGCGGCCTCTACCAGCAGGAGGAGATCAAGGTCCTCGTGGCCTTCATCCGGGCCCTGACAGATTTCGAGAACAGCCGCGATCTCTTTTATCTCGCTCTCTCGGACGTCTACAAGGCCGACCCGTACGACCTCAGCCGGCTCGCCGGCTACGCCGAGAGGAAGAACCTCAGCCTCCACGACGTGTTCAAGGCCGTGGCCGGAGGCGAGAGCCCGGTCGAGATCGGGCCGGCCGCCGCGGAGACGGTCCGCCGCCTTTTCGCCGACCTCAGGGCGTTCGTCGAGCTCGCCGGGACCAAGAATGCCGGGGCCGTCGTCTACGCGTTCCTCGAAAAGACCGGCTATCTCAAGTCCCTCGTCTCGCCGATGACGGCGGAATCCGAGGTCCGGGTCAAGAACGTCCGCCTCTTCTTCGACAAGATCAAGGGTTTCTCGGAGCTCGTCAAGAACGACTCGATCCGTTCGTTCGCCCGCTACCTCGACCTGCTGGCCGAGGTCGGCGATAATCCCGCGACCTCGGAGGCCGAGCTCGACGAGGACGCGGTCCATGTGCTGACCGTGCACAAGGCCAAGGGGCTCGAGTTCGGGACCGTTTTCCTCGTCGGCCTTATCGAGGACCGTTTTCCGGGCCGGGAACGGCGCGAGCGCATCCCCGTGCCGGACGGCGTGCTCAAGGAGAGCCTGCCCGGCCGCGAGAACTACCTCCAGGAGGAACGGCGGCTTTTTTATGTGGCCATGACCCGGGCCCGCCGGGCCCTCTATCTGACCTGGGCCAAGGATTACGGGACGCGCCGGCTCAAGAAGGTCAGCCCCTTCGTCCTCGAGGCCCTCGATATCCCGAAGATGCCCGACGAGGTCCTCAAGGCCTCCGTCCTCGAGGAGATCCGGCGCTACGCCCTGGCCACCGCCCGGCCGAAGACGGCGGCGGCCGTGCGGCCGGGAGGGCTCCTGCGGCTGAGCTTCGTCAAGGTCGAGGATTATCTCGTCTGCCCGCTCAAATACAAATTCCGCCACGACCTCCGCGTGCCCGTCCTGCCCCACCACACGCTTGTCTTCGGCCGCGTCCTCCACGCCGCGATCCACAATTACCTCCGGCAGCGCCAAAAGGGGCGGCCCGTCGAGCTCGACGCCGTCCTGGCCGATTTCCGCAAGAGCTGGGTCAACGAGGGATTCCTCAGCCGCGAGCATGAGGAGCTGCGCAAAGCGGCGGGGGAGAGGGCCCTGCGCGTCTTTTACGAGCGGGAAGAGGAGAGCGGGCGGCGGCCGGCCTTCCTGGAGCGCCCCTTCCGCTGGCAGGAGTCGGGTCTGCGGTTCTCAGGACGCTTCGACCGGGTCGACTTCGAGGAGGCGGGCGCCATCATCACCGATTTCAAGACGGGCGAGGCGGGCTCGCAAAAGGACGCCGACCGGGCCGCGGCGGACAGCCTGCAGATGGATGTTTATGCGCTCTCGTTCCTGAAGGCCGAGGGCCTGCTGCCCTTCGAAACGAGGCTCCATTTCCTCGAGTCCGGGATCATCGGCCGGGCGGTCAAGGGCGAGAAGGAGCTGGGCCGGGCCGCGGCCAGGATCCGCGAGGCCGCCGCGGGCATCCGCTCGGGGAATTTTGCGGCGCGCCCGGACTGGCAGAACTGCTCCGTCTGCGAGTTCAAGACGATCTGCCCGTCGTCGTTCGCCTATTAGCGGATCCTTCTCCCGTCCGGGTGTGAAATCCCCGTGCTTTCTCCCGATATTTCTTAGAAGTGCGGCTCCGAGTCTCTCCGCCGCACTTCTAATGGTCCGCTGCGAGGACTCCGCTCCCCGTAGGCGGGGGGGGAGGAGCGATATCCGAACACAGCCGAAGAGGGGATTTCACCCTAACGAGGGAGAAGTCTCCTTTATTGAGGCTTGACCCAGAAGGGCATCACCGCCCAAACCTTGGTCCGCTGCACCAATCGGGAGGCCTCGAGGAGCTGCTCCCGGATCCCCGCGCTTTTCATGTCAAGCCCGAAGCCCTCGCCGCTCCAGAGGGCCTGCCAGAACGTCCGCTTCCGCGGCCAGACGTCGAGGCGCACGTCCTCGTCCGCGTTGATCTTGGCTTCCGTCTTGGCCAGGCCGATGGCCATGGTCAGCCCGCCCAGCTCGTCGATGAGCTTGCGGTCCTTGGCCTGCCGGCCGGTCCAGACGCGGCCCTTGCCGACATCGTCGACTTCCTGGCGGGTCAGGCCCCGTCCCTCCGCCGCGCGGTTCAGGAACTGGATGTACGCCCACATGAGATCGTCTTTGAGAGAGGCGAGCTCGTCGGCCGTGAACGGGCGGAACGGGGAATACTCGTCCGCGTGGGCGCCGAAGACGACCTTGTCCGCGGTGAGCCCGAGCTTGGCCAGGAGCCCTTCGATGCTGAACTTGCCGGCCAGGACGCCGATGGACCCGGTCAGCGTCTGGGGCTGGGCGACGATCTTGGTCGCGGGCAGGGCGATCCAATAGCCGCCCGAGCCGGCCATGTCGGACATCGAAACGATGACCGGCTTGGCCTTCCGGGCGAGGGCGACCTCGCGCCAGATGACGTCGGAGCCGACCGAGGACCCGCCCGGGCTGTCGATCCGCAGGACGATGGCCGAGATCCCGGGATCGAGGCGCGCGCTCCGGATCCAGCGGGCGACGGTCGAGCCGCCCATGAGCTGCGGCACGCTTTCGCCGCTGACGATCATGCCGACGGCGTAGACGAGGGCCACGGTATGCGGCCCCCCTTCCAAGCCGACGGAGGTCGGCGAGATCTGGGCATAATCCTGGAAATCGACCGGCGCGACCGTCCCCCCGTCCCGGCGCAGCAGGGCCTGGACCTCGTCCTCATAGAGGCAATCGTCGACGAGCCCGGCCTCCTTGGCGCGTTCTCCCTGGAAGGAGCCCTTGTCGATCAGGGCCCGGAACTCCTCGGCCGACTTGCCCCGGGCCTTGGAGGCCGCGGCCACGTACTGGTCGAAGATGTCGCCGGTGAGGGATTCCGTCTCCTCGCGCTGGGCCGCGGTGAAGCCCTTCTCGGTGAACATGTTGGCGGCCGTCTTGAACTCGGCGATGTGCTCAAACTGGGCCTCGATCCCGACCTTGTCGAAAAAGCCCCGCAGGAAGGGGACGTAGCCGCCGATGCCGTTGATGCCCAGCCAGCCCAGAGGCTGGAGGATGATCCGGTCGCAGGCCGTGGCCACGAAATATTCCATGTCGAAGTCCGGCGCTTCCTCGATCAGGGCGTAGACCTTCTTGCTGGAGCGGCGGAAGTCGAGAATGGCCTCCCGGACCTCGTTGGCCTTGGCCCAGTCGCATTCAAGGAGCCCCAGGCGCAGGACCACGGCCCGGATGCGCCCGTCGACCTTGGCCTTGCGCAGGTTCTCCCAGAGATCGTGCATCGCCACCGGCCGGCGGCCGAGCAGGACCTCGAAGAGCGACTCGCGGGGGGCGACCTCCGGCAGGGCCCCGGAGAGGGTCACGTCAAGGTAGCCGCTGGCCGGCATGGCGACCGGCCGGCCCCTCAGGTCCTCGACGATGACGAAGAATCCCCCGATCGCGGCCAGGGCCAGGAAGAATAGGATTATCAAGATGATATAGGTGGATCGTTTCATGGATCTCCTCGGGTTCCGGCCCTCCGATTCTAGCAGAAACCGGCTTGATTTCAATCTGGGAAATATGGACAATGGGGGGCATCAGGAGGTATGGGGAATGTCTTTTTCAAAGCTCTATGTCGGTAACCTCAACTACCGGACCACCGAAGAGGCGCTGAAACAGCTGTTCGCGCCGCACGGCGAGGTTACCTCCGTCAACATCCTGCAGGGCCGGGGCTTCGGCTTCGTCGAGATGGCGACGCCGGAATCGGCCCAAGATGCCAAGGGCAAGCTGAACGGCACCGAGTTCGACGGCCGCAAGCTCATCGTCAACGATGCCCGCCCGCGGGCCGAACGGCCCGGATCCGACCAGCGTCCCGGCGGCGATCGCAGAGGGTTCTCACGGTTCTGACCGCCTCCTGAATCCCTTTGAACCGGCCGGGGACCGGCCCGGCGAAGGACGGTCCCGAAAAACGGGGACGTTTCCGTTTTTTTCCGTTTTCCGTTCCGTTGACAAGGCCCCAGCCCCCCCCTAGAATGGGAACGCGAGGAGGTCGATCTTGGGCAAGACGCTGACAGAAAAGGTCCTCGGCCGCAAAGCGGGCCGGGACGTCCGGGCCGGCGACGTCGTGAGCGTGTCGCCGGACTACGTCCTGTCGCACGACAATTCCGCGGCCATCATCCAGGAGTTCCGCAAGCTCGGGGTCAAGAGGGTCAAGGCGCCCGGCAAGATCGTCATCGTCCTCGACCACATCGTCCCGGCCGCGAACGAGAAATACGCCCAGAATCACAAGACCATCCGCGAGTTCGTGGCCGAGCAGGGCATCCCGAACTTCTTCGACATCAACGTCGGCATCTGTCACCAGGTCCTGCCCGAGCAGGGCTTCGCCCGGCCCGGCCTGGTCATCGTCGGCAGCGACTCGCACACGCCGAGCTACGGCGCGCTCGGGGCCTTCGCCGCCGGCATCGGCCGGACCGAGACGGCCTGCACCTGGGCCACCGACGAGATCTGGCTCCGCGTCCCCGAGACCATGCGCATCGACCTCTCCGGCCGTTTCCGCCCCGGCGTCTTTGCCAAGGACCTCAGCCTGAAGCTCATCGGCGACCACGGGGCCGAGATGGCCAACTACAAAGCCGTCGAGTTCGCCGGGCCGGCGGCCGGCGATCTCAGCGTCGGCTCCCGCCTGACCCTGGCCAACATGTCCGCCGAGATGGGGGCCAAGAACGGCTACTTCGCCCCCGACGCCAAGGCCCTGCAGTGGCTCGAGGGCCGGGCCCGCGGCCCCTTCGAGATGGTCGCCTCGGACCCCGACGCCCGCTACGACACGGTCCTGGCCTGCGACCTCGACGCCCTCGAGCCGCAGGTCGCCGCTCCGCACGCCGTGGACAACGTCAAGCCGGTGGCCGCCGTGGCCGGCAAGCCCGTCAACCAGATCCTGATCGGCACCTGCACGAACGGCCGCCTGGAAGACCTCGAGGCCGCCGCCGCGATCCTCAAAGGCCGCAGGGCCCATCCGTCGGTGCGCGTCCTTGTCATCCCGGCCTCCTGGGAGGTCTACCGGGAGGCCCTCCGATCGGGCGCCCTCGCGACCCTCGTCGAGGCCGGGTGCGTCATCCTGAACTCGGGCTGCGGCCCCTGCCTCGGCGGCCACGAAGGCCTGATGGCCGCCGGCGAGGTCTGCCTGAGCACCTCCAACCGGAACTTCCGGGGCCGCATGGGCCACCGCGACTCCGAGATCTACCTGGCTTCGCCGGCCACGGCCGCGGCCTCGGCCGTCACCGGCCGGATCACCGACCCGAGGGGGTTCTGATGAGCCACGGCATCGTCTGGAAATACGGCGACAACGTCAACACCGACGTCATCTTCCCCGGCCGTTACACCTATCAGATGATGGCGCCGGAGGAGATGGCCCAGCACGCCCTCGAGGACCTCGACCCCGAGTTCGCCCGCAAGGTCAAGCCCGGCGACGTCATCGTTGCCGGCCGGAACTTCGGCAGCGGCTCGTCCCGGGAGCAGGCGGCGGCCTGCCTCAAGGCGGCCGGCGTCCAGGCCGTCGTGGCCAAGTCCTTCGCCCGCATCTATTTCCGCAACGCCATCAACATCGGCCTGCCGGTCCTGCAGAGCCCGGACGCCGTCGAGCGCCTCCAGGCCGGCGATCCGGTCGACGTCGACCTCGTCCGCGGCGAGATCCGCTCGACCCGCGGGACGTTCCCCTTCAGCCCGCTCCCCGAGTCCGTCCTCGGCATCATCGCCGCCGGCGGCCTCATCGAATACACCAAAGCCAAGCTCACCGTCGACGAGAGCGAGGAGAAAAAGGAGTAGACCGCATGCCCAAGTACAGGATCGCGATCCTGCCCGGTGACGGCGTCGGCAAGGACGTCGTCGAAGCCACGATGATCGTCCTCAAGAAGATCGCCCTGGACGCCGAATACGTCTACGGCGACATCGGCTGGGACTTCTGGCGCCGGGAAGGCAACCCGCTGCCCGACCGGACGCTGAAGCTCCTCCGCGAGACCGACGCCTGCCTCTTCGGCGCCATCACCTCCAAGCCCAGGGAGGACGCCGACCGCGAGCTCGCGGCGCCGCTGCGCGGCAAAAGCCTGTCCTACTTCAGCCCGATCGTCCGCCTCCGCCAGGAGTTCGACCTCTACCAGAACCTGCGGCCCTGCAAGGCCTACGCCGGCAATCCCCTGAACTTCAAGGAGGGGATCGATCTCGTCATCTTCCGCGAGAACACCGAGGGCCTGTACGCCGGGGTCGAGTTCTTTCCGCTTCCGGACCCGGTCCGCGACGCCCTGCTCCTCAATCCCAAGATGAAGCGGTTCAAGGACGTCCCGGCCAAGGAGATCGCCGTCTCGACCCGGATCATGACCAAGTCCGCCTGCGCCCGCATCGTCCAGGCGGCCTTCGACTTCGCCCGCAAGTACGGCCGCAAGTCGGTCACCCTGATCGAGAAGCCCAACGTCCTCCGCGAGACCGGCGGCCTGATGCTCGGCACGGCCCGCGAAGTGGCCAAGGGCTATCCCGACATCAAGTTCTGGGACGCCAACGTCGACGCCATCTGCATGTGGCTGCTGAAGAACCCCCGCGACTACGACGTCCTCGTGGCCGAGAACCTCTTCGGCGACATCGTCTCCGACCTGGCCGCCCAGCTCGTCGGCGGACTGGGCTTCGCCTGCAGCGGCAACATCGGCGACAAATACGGCGTCTTCGAGCCGACCCACGGGTCGGCCCCGAAGTACGCGGGGATGTACAAGGTCAACCCCATCGCCACGATCCTGGCGGCGAAGATGATGCTCGACTGGGTCGGCGAAACGGCCAGGGGCGCGGACGTCGAGGAGGCCGTGGCCGAGGTCATCAAGGAAGGCCAGGTGCGGACCTACGATATGGGCGGCAAGTCGACGACCCTTGACATCGGCCGCGCCGTCGCCGCGAAATTGTAGGCACCGGACGTGCTGATCCTGGCCGTGGATACGACGACGCCCGGCGGCTCCGTCGCGCTGGTCGAGGGCGACGCGCTTCTCGGCGAAGCCAATGTCGAGTCGGCCGCGACCCACTCCGCCCGGCTCTTCCGGTCGATCGATTTCCTGCTCGGCGCGCTCGGCCGCGACGTCCGGGCGATCGACGCGTTCGCCGCGGCCGTAGGGCCCGGCTCCTTCACCGGCATCCGGATCGGGCTCGGCGCCGTCAAGTCCCTGGCCTTCGCCTCGGGCCGGCCCGTCGCCGCCGTCTCGACGCTCGCCGCCCTGGCCTCGAAGCTGGCCGACGGCGGCGCGCGGCCGGGCCTCGTCTGCCCGTTCCTCGACGCCAAGAAAGGCGAGGTCTATGCCGCGCTCTTCGAGGCCCGGGACGGCCGGCTCGAGGAGATCGTGCCGCAGGGCGCCTATGCCCCGGACGAATTCCTGGCCCGCCTTCCGGCCGGCCGGCCCATCGCCTTCGCCGGCAGCGGCCTCAAGGCCTACGGGGACAAGGTCCGGGCGGCGCTCGGCGGGCAGGCCGCCTGGCCCGGCCGCTCCTTGTTCATCGCCGCCGAGGTCGGACGCATCGGCGCCGCGCTCCTGCGCGAGGGGAAGACCATCGACGCCGCCTCGCTCGAGCCCCTCTATTTCCGCAAGTCCCAGGCTGAAGAGCCATGCCGGGCCTGAGCGACGGTGCGGAGCGCTATTTCATCCGCCGGATGAAGGTTGTGGACCTCCCGGCCGTACGCGAGATCGAGCGCCGATCCTTCTCCAATCCCTGGAGCGACAACACGTTCCGCGGCGAGATCCAGAACACGCCCGTCTCGTTCCCCATGGTGGCCGTCCGCCGGCCGGGCGAGGAGGTCGTGGGCTATATCGTCTTCTGGCTCATCAGGGAGGACGCCCAAATCAACAACATCGCCGTCCATCCCGGCTGCCGCGGCCTCGGGCTCGGGGAAGCCATGATGCGCTACGCCATCGCCAGGTCCCTGGAGGCCGGAGCGACGCGGATCACACTCGAGGTCCGGCCGTCGAACGCGCCGGCCCTGACCCTCTACCGGAAGCTGGGCTTCGAGATCCTGGGCACGCGCAAGAACTATTACACCAAGCCGGACGAGGACGCTTACGTCATGGCCCTCGTGCTCGAATAGGACCGGACTAATAGTCGACGCGGACGAGGGTCAGGCCCTTAGCCGCGGCCGTCGGCCCGGCGAGGGAGCGGTCGCGCTTCCGGAAGATCTCCTCGATCGCCTCGGGCTCGAGCCGGCCCCGGCCGACCTCGAGAAGCGTCCCGACGATCGTCCGGACCATGTAGCGCAGGAACCCCTCCGCCTCGATTGTGTAGACGATCTCGGCGCCGCTCACGCGCAGCTCCGAGCGGGTGACGGTCCGGACGGGGGAGCGGTCGCGGTTCGAGGAAAAGGCGGTGAAGTCCGCCGTGCGGACGAAGAGTCCGGCTGCCCGGCGCATCTGGCCCAGGCGCAGAGGATAGGGCCAATGGAGGACGCAGTGGCGGTCGAGGGGGTTCGGCTGGGGCCCGCGGGCGATCCGGTAGCGGTAAACCTTGGACCGGGCCGATTTCCGGGGGTGAAAACCGGCCGGCGCCTCGGCCAGGGAGAAGATGCGGACATCGGCCGGCAGCACGGCGTTGAGGGCGCGCTCCAGGACCTCGCCGGTGAGCCTGAACGCGCCCTTGAAGCTGGCCACCTGTCCGAGGGCGTGGACGCCCGCGTCCGTCCGGCCCGCGCCGTGGACGGCCGTTTTCTTGCCGGTGATCTTGCGCACGGCCTCTTCGAGAACGCCCTGGACGGTGCGTACGTCGGGCTGGCGCTGCCAGCCCCGGAAGGCGGTGCCGTCATAGGCGACCACGACCCGGTAGTTCTTCATCTCAGCGGCCCAAGCCTTCGAGGGCCATCCGGACGGCCTCCTCGGGGGTCGCCGCGGGCTCGACGCCCTTGACCGCCCAGGTTCCGAGGCCGATGACCCGCTTGCCGTGGATCTTGCCGTAGGCGATCTCCGACAGCGTGCCGTATTCGCCGTCGACGGCGATGACCGCGTCCGCGTTCATGACCACGAGCGCGTTGCGGGTGTAGCCCAGGCCGGTCGCGATCGGGAGATCGACCCAGGGATTGGCTTCGGACGGGGAGGCGCCGGGGACGATCCCGATCGCCAGGCCGCCCTCTTCCCGGGCGCCGCGGCAGGCGGCTTCCATGACCCCGCCGAGGCCGCCGCAGACGACGATGGCCCCGGCCCGGGCGAGGAGCCGGCCGACCTCGACGGCCGATTCGACGGATTGCCGTCCCGGCCGGCTGCCGCCGATGACCGCGATGCGGATCCGCTGGCGGATATCTTCCATGGGCGTCCTCTCGGGGATTTCCCGGGCTATTCTAGCATATCTCCGGTCTTGCCTGGATTATTCACGAGTCGAGACGACGGCAGATGCGAGGCCCTCGATTCCAGGCTTGATGACGGCCGTCCGTTGGGGCATAATAGGCGCCGAGCCGGGCACGCCCATGCCGTTCATCAACTACGCCGGGAAGTCGATCGCCATCAAGATCGTTTATTACGGCCCCGGCCTGAGCGGCAAGACGACCAACCTCCGCTACATCTATTATAAACTCGACAGCTCCGCGCGCGGCGAGCTCGTCTGTCTCGAGACCGAGACCGACCGGACCTTCTTCTTCGATCTGCTGCCCATCAAGGCCGGGATGATCGGCGACTTCAAGGTCCACTTCCAGCTCGTGACCGCCCCGGGCCAGGTCTTTTACGAGGCCTCGCGCAAGAGCGTCCTCCGCGGCGCCGACGGCATCGTCTTCGTGGCCGACTCGCAGATCCCGCTGCTCGACGCCAACCTCGAGAGCTTCGACGGCCTGCGCCGCAACTGCCTTCAGAACGATATCGACCTGCTCAAGGTCCCGCTCGTCTTCCAATACAACAAAAGGGACCTGAACTATCTCATCCCCGTCGAGACCTTCAACAACCTCCTCAACCCCCGCCGCGCGCCCTGGGTCGAGGCCGTGGCCGTCAACGGCGTCGGCGCCTTCGAGACGCTCCGGGAGATCTCCAAGCTGACCGTGCCGGTCGTCCGGGAGAAGGTCTTCGGCGGCCGGCCGCGGACCGAGCCCGCCCCGGCCCCGGCCGCGCCTGCGGCGGCCCCCGACGCCGGCGCCGGTCCGGCGCACCCCGGGCCGACCACGCGGCTCTTGGCCAAGTCGCGGCAGGAGATCGAGGCCGAGCTCGACGAGCTCTCCAAAGAATACGTCGGCCGATGACCTGACCTGAGACGGTTCGGCTGGCCCGTTCGTCTTCTCTTGCGGGCCCATGCTGTTCAAGATCACGAGCGCCGCTCTCCACGGCATCGACGCCTACCCGGTCGAGGTCGAGGCCGACATCTGCGCCGGCTTTCCCACCTTCGTCACCGTCGGGCTGCCCGACGCCGCCGTCCGCGAGAGCAAGGAGCGGGTCCGGGCCGCTCTCAAGAACTGCGGCTACGATTTTGAGTCGAAGCGCGTCACCATCAACCTGGCCCCGGCCGACCGGAAAAAGGAGGGCTCAGCCTTCGACCTGCCCATCGCCCTCGGCTTCCTGGCCTTCCTTGAGATCGTCCCGGCGGCGCGCCTGCGCGACTACCTGTTCGTCGGCGAGCTGGCCCTGGACGGGCGGCTCAAGCCCGTGCGCGGCGTCCTGCCCATCGCCCTGATGGCCCGGCGAGCCGGCTTCGGCGGCCTGGTTGTGCCGGGGGGGAACGGCCGCGAGGCGGCTCTCGTCCGCGGGCTTGAGGTCTATGCCCTCGACGACATCGTCCGCGTCGTCCGCCTCCTCCGCGAACCGGGCCAGGTCCCCCCCTGCCGCTTCGAGGAGGGCGAGCTCGTGTCCCCGCCCGTTTACCCGGTCGATTTCGAAGACGTCAAGGGCCAGCCGCACGCGAAGCGGGCCCTCGAGGTGGCCGCGGCCGGGGCCCATAACGTGCTCCTCGTCGGCCCGCCGGGAGCCGGGAAGACGATGCTCGCCCGCCGCCTGCCGACCATCCTCCCGGACATGTCCTACGAAGAGATGCTCGAGGTGACGCGGGTTTACAGCGCGGCCGGCCTCTTGGCCGGCGCCGGCCCGGTGGCGGCGCGGCCCTTCCGCGCCCCCCATCACACGGTCTCGGATGCCGGGCTCGTCGGCGGCGGGATCGTCCCCAAACCCGGCGAGGTCAGCCTGGCCCACCACGGTCTGCTCTTCCTCGACGAGCTGCCCGAGTTCAAGCGCAAGGTCCTCGAGGACCTGCGCCAGCCGGTCGAGGACGGCCTTGTCACCGTGGCCCGCTCCGGCTATTCGGTCGTCTTTCCCGCGTCCTTCATGCTCGTCGCGGCCATGAATCCCTGCGCCGACGTCCGCCGCGGCCTCGCCGGAGCCGAGGCCGATTGCACCGAGAGCGAGAAGGCCCGCTACTACTCGAAGATCTCCGGCCCCCTCCTCGACCGCATCGACATCCAGCTCGAGGTCCCCGAGGTCAAGTTCCGCGACATCGTCTCCCGCGCGCCGGCCGAATGCTCGGCCGCGATCCGGGCCCGCGTCACCCGGGCCCGGGCCCGCCAGACGGAGCGCTTCGCCGGCCGCCGCATCTTCGCCAACGCCCAGATGGGGCCCCGGGAGGTCAAGGCCTATTGCGCCCTGCCGCCCGAAGCCGAATCGCTGTTGGAGATGGCCGTGACCAAGCTCGGCTTCAGCGCCCGCGGCTACGATCGCGTCCTCAAGGTCGCCCGGACGATCGCCGACCTCGACGGGAGCGACGCGATCGCCACCCCCCACGTCTCCGAGGCCGTCCAGTACCGGATGCTGGACCGCCTGCGCTGAACGGCGCGATTGCCCTTTTCCCGTTCTCCTGATAGAATCTCAAAACTGAGCCCATTCTTCGGGAAGGAGATATCGCGCATGGCAGAGAACGTCCAGATCAATCCCGCAACGGTCGACAAGACCAAGCTCGCCTTGCCCCGCATCCTCAGCCTCTGGGACGTCGTCATGATCGTCATCGGGGGCATCGTCGGCTCGGGCATCTTCCTGTCCCCATCCGAGATCGCCGCGTCCGTCCCCGCCCCGGTCCTGATGATGGCCGTCTGGGTCGTCGGCGGCATGTTCAGCTTCTTCGGCGCGGTGGCCTTCGCCGAGCTCGGCGCGGCCATGCCCGAAGCGGGCGGCATCTACGTCTTCCTTCGCGAGGCCTACGGGCCGCTGCTCTCGTTCCTCTTCGGCTGGACGCTCTTTCTGGTCATCGACTCCGGCTCGATCGCGACCCTGGCCGTGGCCTTCTCCCACAACATCCTGCCGCGCCTGGTCGACATGGCGCCGCTGACGAAAAAGCTCCTCTCCGCGGCCTTCGTCGTTTTTCTTGGCATCGTCAACTTCGTCGGCCTGAAGTGGGGGTCGAAGCTCCAGAACTGGACGACCTATCTCAAGACGGCCGCGATCGTCATCATCGTGTCCGCCGTCTTCGTCTTCACCAAGGGGCACGGCGCCCTCAAGAACTTCGTCGAGCCGGGTCCCGGACCGTTCAACCTGCCGCTGCTCGGCGCCTTCGGCATCGGCCTGGTCGCATCGCTCTGGGCCTACAAGGGTTGGGAGGCGGCGACCTACAGCGCGGGCGAGGTCAAGAACCCGCAGAAGAACCTGCCGATGGGCATCCTCATCGGCACGATCGCCGTCATCGTCCTCTACATCCTGGCCAACCTGGCTTACCTTTACATCATGCCGGTCGGCAAGATCGCCGCCTCCGAAGGCCGGGTCGCCCTCGACGTCATGCAGATCGTCAGCGGGCCGTTCCTGGCCGTGGTCATCACCGTGTTCATCCTCTTCTCCATCCTGGGCGCGGCCAACCAAAACATGCTGACCTCGCCCCGAGTCTATTTCGCCATGGCCCGCGACGGCATGTTCTTCAAGAAGATCGCCGAGGTCCATCCCAAGTTCCTGACCCCGCACATCTCCATCATCGCCATCACGGTCTGGGCCACGCTGCTGACGCTGACCGGGACCTTCAACCAGCTCTTCACCTACGTCATCTTCGGCGAGTGGATCTTCTTCGGCATGACCGTGGCCTCGGTCATCGTCCTCCGCAAGAAGCGGCCCGATCTCGAGAGGCCCTACAAGACCTGGGGCTATCCGGTGACGCCGATCATCTTCGTCCTGGCCGCGGTCTATGTCGCTATCAGCGCGCTCATCGGCCAGTTCAAGAACGCCATGGGCGGCTTGCTGATCATCCTCATCGGCGTTCCCGCCTACTTCTTCTGGCGGACGAACCGGCGCGGCATCAAGCGGGCCATGATCGGGATCGGCCTCGTCCTGGCGGCGGGCTTCGCCCGCTTTTTCCTGCTGGCGACCTCCAGCGGAAGCGTTCTCGGCCTGATCTATGCGATCGGCGCGATCGGACTGATCCTGATCGTCACCGGATTGGCCTCCAAAGAAAGGCCGGCCAAAGCCGCGGCGTGAAGTACTTCGTTTTTGGCTCGACTTATATCGTCCGGCTCGACGCCGGCGAGAAGATCGTCGAGGCCCTGACCGCTCTCTGCGAGCGGGACGGGATCGGCGGCGGCTATTTCGGCGGGATCGGCAGCGCCGGCGAGGCCGAGATCGGCTGGTTCGACGAGGCCGCCAGGACCTATGTGTGGACCACGATCCCCGGCCCGAGCGAGATCGTCTCCCTCACCGGCAACATCACCAGGGTCGAAGGCCGGCCGTTCGTCCACGCCCACATCGCCCTCGCCGGGAAGGATTCGGCCGTCAAGGGCGGGCACCTGAAAGAGGCGGTCGTCGCCGTGACGTGCGAAATCACCCTGGTCCGCTTCAGGGACGACATCGCTCGCAAGAAGGACGAG
>Ga0172362_10000813_pt1 | contig 26372 bp, 26 predicted proteins | sample LakKivs1_kivu2a2_FD_114534 | JGI IMG/M metagenome (GOLD analysis project Ga0172362, IMG submission 114534) | Sediment microbial communities from Lake Kivu, Rwanda - Sediment s1_kivu2a2 | ecosystem: Environmental > Aquatic > Freshwater > Lake > Sediment | place: Rwanda: Western Province, Lake... | reverse complement strand
CGCCGTCTCCTCGGGCATCGTGTCGTCCGTCTCATCTGGATCAGGTGATGGGACGACGACCGGAGTATCTGGATCGATGTCCAGGGCGGGAGCGAGTCCGAGCGTCCGACGCTTCTCCTCATCCCTCCGTCGTTCCAGTTCCTTCTCCTCGTTGCGACGACGATGCCGCTCCTTGGCCCAGAACTGATCCGGCTGCTGCGTGATCTCCTGGATGGATGGTCCACCGGTCGGGAACCTGCCACGGCTGCCGACGTTGAACTGCACGAACGGATACCCGAGGTCGGCGAGCTCCTGGTTGGCCCTCTGCACCGCCGATCTCATGTCTGCAGCGGTGGGTCGCCAGTCGTCCGATTCTCCCTCGTCGTACCTCCGCTGTGCCTCGAACCTGGCGATGCTGACCTGTCGAGCGTAGATCCCAGATGCCATCTCGGACATCTTCTCGTCGCTGAGGGGAACCGGGTCTGGCCTGACCGTCTGGAGCCTCGGATTCCGAGCGAGCGGCCCCCTGCGTCCGACCTGGAACTGGACGGGGAGTCCCAGCCCCTCCGCCGATGCCTCCGACATGATCCTCTGGTTCGCCCGCCTGCGAGCGTCCCTGAGCTCCGCCACGCTGGGCTGCCTGCCCTCGGCGATCGCCGCATCCCTGGATCGCCTGATCTCCTCTCCGAGGATCCTGCCCGACAGGTAGTTGCCGAGCGAACGCTGGAGGTTCGATCGGGCGGCTTCGTCTGGAACGTCTCCAGATGCCGCCCCGATGTCTTGGATGCCGCCCTGACCGCTGCTGCCGAGGTAGGAATCGAAATCCCTCGGAGTTCCGAATCCCATCTTGTCGGCGACTCCGGTGTCACGCAGCAGCTTCCACAGTTCGCCGCGTGATGCGGCGACCCGCTCCATGATGGCAGATGCGGTCCTGGCGAACCTGTCCGTCCCGAGTGCGGTCTTGTACCACATGCTTTCCTACGCTCCCGTCCATCGATTCGGGTGACGGTCGGGAATGACCTTCGAGGACGGATCTGGGGCATCATGATGAAGGTCGAAGGAAACGGGAATAACAACGCTGGTTCTGATATGCCGAGGACCCAGGTGACGGTAGGTTCGGGTCGCGACCATCACAGCCTACATGGAAGCTGCGGCGTAGGCCCCGCACCACATCTGCCCCTTGCGTCAGCGGCGACGACACCCTTCAGTCAGGAAGGAGGTGAACTCGCATGGCTGATCTGATCGTAGCCTATCAGGTACCCCTCGTCGCAACAGTCACCGACAAGTACGACAACGTGATCGCAGCGGCATCCTCTCCCGAATGGGCCGTCGACGACACATCGCGGGCATCGGTGGACGCATCTGGACTCCTGGTGGCAGGCACCAAGGTCGGCAACGTCGTCGTTTCCGCCACGGTCGATGGGATCGTCGGGACGCTCGCCGTGGCCCTCCTGCCGGATGCTCCGGCCACCGTAGAGGTGGCATTCGGTGGCATTCCGGAGCCGGTTCCCGCACCTGAGCCCGCACCGACCGAGTAGCGATGGCGGGCAATCACGCTCCCTCCCGACGCCGCCGCCCTGGGGCGTCGAGAGGGAGCACGCTGGAGACGACGAACATGGGAAGGCTCATCCTGCTGCTGTCCGCCATCGTCGTCCTCTGGGCAGCGGGAATGCCTCTGTACTGGATCGCATTCCTCCTCGGAGTCTCCCTGTCGACCATCATCATCTGGTGCATCGTGCTCCGCCGACGCAGGGGTCGGGTCGTGGGCAGGACCTACCACATGATGATCGACGGGGAGCCGATCGAGGACAACGAAGGGGTGGACCGACGTCCCGTATGCGACTCGACGGTCACGGGAGTGATGGTCGAGGAGTACTCGAGCGGAGAGCTGAAGGCGTTCACGATCGATCGCAAGATCGTCCTGGCGACCCAGGATACGATGATCGTAGAGGTGCTCCCGTGTGGCAACGTGTTCAGGACGGGTCCGTACGTCGGTCGCACCAGGGTGGTCATCAAGCCCAAGTCGCCGAGGTACGCTCCGATCCATCCACACGGACACGTCATCTCCGAGTTCTTCGTGAGGGTGATCCCCGGTCCAGCATTCCGGGTCGTCATCCGGGAATCCGGTCAGCCTCAACCAGCCCAGTGAATGGACGACGCACGTCAAGGGGGCCCCGGGATCGGGGCCCCCAGGCACGCGTAGGTCGGAGGCGAAGAGATGTCGAATGGAAAGATATGGTAACCGACCCCTTGAGGAGGTGGTGATGCCGCTCGCCCGCCGATGCGGGACGCCCGAGGCCACTAATCCTGGAGGGGGTAACCCTAGATCATGCCCGAATCTGACCGCAAGATCTACGTGCTGGACACGAGCACGCTCATCCACGACCCCGACGCCCTCACCTCATTCGAGGAACACGACATAGTCCTCCCGTACGTCGTCGTGCACGAGCTGGACGACCTCCGCAAGGCCCCGAATGGACGGGGTCTGTCTGCCAGGATCGCCATCCGACAGCTCGAAGAGCTCCGAGATTCCAACCCGACCCTCACCGGTGTGCGAATCAGAGAGGGACTCGGACGCCTCTCGGTCCAGCGATCATCTGGACAGGAGGTGGCGGAATCCTCCCTCCTGTCGAAGTCCTGCCGCGATGACATGATAGTGAACTGTGCCAAGCAGATCGCCGGGACGAGTCCCGATCGCAGGGTCGTGCTCGTCGCCAAGGACATCGGCCTGAGGATCAAGTCGGCCGTGTCAGGGGTCGAGACGGAGGACTATCGCAAGAGCAAGGTCGAGAGCACTTACACCGGACTCCACGGGGGAATCGTGCACCTCGATGATCCGAACGCCGGACGGTGGTTGCTCGATGGAAGGGTCGGGACGCCGGACGGCATCTTCCTCAACGAGTTCTGCTACGTCATGTGCGAGGGGTACGAGAGCGTCGGAAGCGTCCTCTGCAGGAACAAGGGAGGATTCCTCCGCCCCGTGCCGGACTTCCAGCGTGGCGTGCTCGGAATCCGCCCGATGGACGACAACCAAAGGATGGCGTTCGACGTCCTGACGGACGAGGACGTCCGCTGCGTCGCCCTGATCGGCGTCGCCGGTGGAGGCAAGACCCTCCTCAGCCTGGCGGTCGGACTCGATGGAGTGCTCACCCAGCAGCACGAGAGCATCATGACGGTGAAGCCCATCATCCCGGTCGGCGGCCACGACATCGGCTACCTGAAGGGCGACAAGTTCGACAAGCTCTACCAGTGGCAGAAGTCGGTGGTCGACAACCTGCGGATACTCCAGATGTACGCTGGCAAGAAGAACGAGATCCCCGACGCCCAGACCATGTTCGACGAGGGCACCTGGCAGCCGGAGGCCATCACCTACATGCGTGGGCGTCACCTCCACGGGTACTGGCTGATCCTCGACGAGTGCCAGAACACGAACGAGCACGAGATGAAGACCGCCCTGTCCAGGGTCGGAGAGAACACGAAGGCCGTGATGCTGGCGGATCCGAGCCAGATCGACAACCCCTACGTGGACGCCGAATCCTGCGGTGCGGCCATAGTCGTCGAGAAGATGAAGGGATCGGGGCTCTTCGCTGCCGTCCCCATCGGCAGGTCGCAGAGGAGCGAGCTCGCACAGCTCGTGGCCGACAGGATGGGATGACGCCTCCCCGTATAAGGTGTGGGGGAGTCCGTCTCTCCCGCACCCACGAGGAGGAGGATGTCCATGCCGCCGGAGCTGATCGCCAGGGACGATTTCGAGGCTCGCCTCATCCACAGGATCGTCGAACGAAACGAGTACTGTCTGAAGGACGACCTCTCTGGAGCGATCGTCCTGGACATCGGAGCACACATCGGATCCTTCTCCGCCGCCTGTCTCATCCGGGGGGCAGAGAAGTCGTACTGCTACGAGCCGGATCCCGAGGCCGCCGCCATCTGCTCGGAGAACTTGTCGAGGGTCGGCGGCGATTCTTGGGTGACGGAGGCGGCGGTGTGGGGTGGGGACATCCCAGACATGCTATGCCTCGCACGCTACGCAACCGACGACAGCCGCACCGGATCCGCCGTCTACTGCCTCGATGCCATAGTCCCATCCTGGATGGCCCCAGCGGCCGACTTCGACGAGATCGTGGAGGCCATCAACCACGAGCACAGGCTCCCCCTCACGATCGTGAAGCTGAACTGCGAGGGGGCGGAGTACCCCATCCTGTACAACTCCTCGACCCTGGACGTCATCCAGAACCTCGTCGTCGAGTACCACGAGATCGATCTTCCTCTGCGGGATGAGTTCGCCGGATCCATCGATCCATCACGCATGACAGGGCAAGCCCTCGCCGAGTTCCTCAACGGGGCAGGGTTCCACGTCGTGGGCCAACAGAGCGTGGACACCGGGATCATCTGGGCGAGCAGGACCCCCGAAGACAGCCCGTTCACCTGCTTCGACGATGCCGTCGATGGAGGGCGTAGAGCCATCTCCGTGAACCTCGTCGCTGGCAGCGGAGCACATCAGGGGCCAGGCGGATGGATCTTCTCGAGGATGGCCAAGGAGATCGTGGAGAGGTCCAACCTCAGGGGCGATGTCGAAGTCACGATGACCGCCACGCCGGATGGATCGAGGCCCTATGACGTCTACCACTACCTGCACTCCACCCTCGCCGTCCAGAACCAATACATGCTGCACAGGTCGATCGTGACCGTCCATGCGATGGATTCGGAATCCGTGGAACGGAGCTTCCATCACAAGGCCGAGACGCTCTCCAAGGCCCAAGTGGTCACCTGCGTGTCCAACTCCATCCTCGGAGAGCTGGTCGAGAGGGGGATCGATCCATCCAAGCTGAGGTTCACGCCGCAGGGGGTGGACCTGGAAGTCTTCCGTCCGGCCGATACCGACGTCTCCCATCCAGAGGTCAGGATCGGGATCGTCGGAAGACGGTACTCGGATGGAAAGAAGGGCGAGAAGTTCCTGTGCGACGTGATGAACGGCGTCGCCCTCGCCCTCCCCGCCGGAGTCGAGGTCACGTTCTCGTTCGTCGGTCCCGATTGGGATACCGGGCCGGTGAACGATCTGAAGGAGTCGGCGTACATCCCGACCAACATCCGCATCGAGTTCCTCGGGATGAGGGATGAGGCCTCCGTGGCGGAAGAGTACCGTCGGATGGACGGCTGCATCGTCACTTCCAGGTGCCCCGAGTGCGGCCCCATGTGCATCCTCGAAGCCCTGGCCACGGGCATCCCCGTGGTGTCCACCCCGGGTGGGAACGCCCTGCACTTCCTGGGACGAGACGATGGCTCACGGCACCTCGGTCAGATCGTCGCATACGGAGATGTCGACGGGTTCGCCGAAGCCATCATGGGACACATCGTCGATCCCGTCGAACTCAACCGCAGGGCGAACGAGCGAGCCCGCAGGAGCCTCGTGGTCAGGGAGTCCGAGGGCGTGACCTGGTCTCGGCATGGAGACTGCGGCCTCGATCCAGATGCTCCCTACTCATGGCAGAGGTGGGCGGATCGATTCGCAGACCTCTACGTCGAGCTCGCATCCGACCTGGAAGGCCGGGTGTTCGTCTCCGACTATATCAGCGATGTCGATCAGGAAGCGTTCCGACAATCCTATCGGAGCGGTGCGAACGACCACCTCGGCCCACTGTACGTCCGCAACTTCATGCAGGTGATGCCATACGCCAGGTCGGGACTCGGCCTCCTCGAGATGACGAACAAGCTGCACGGCGTCCCGACGGTCATCGTCGGGATGGGCCCCAGCCTGGACGGCTGCATCGACCTGCTGAGGGAACACCAGGATGAGATCGCCATCGTGACCTGCGATGCTGCACTTCGCAAGCTGCTCGCCGCAGACATCGTTCCGACGATGGTGATGGTCGCCGATCCCAGCGATCGCCAGGTCGAGAACTTCTCCGGGGTGGATGGAACGCAGTTCATCACCGCCCTGCCGACGATCGTGCACCCACTGGTCTTCCACGCCACGAGGAAGGCGGACTGCAGGATCGTCTGGTACAACGTCGCCGACGGGAACCAGGAGATATGCCAGCACATCCCCAGGATCGTCGGGAACAAGGGGGCCATCCAACCGGCCGTGCTCACTACCGGGATGGCCTACATCGCCTCCCTTCACATGGGGTGCTCTCCCGTGACGTTCATCGGGTCGGACCTGTGCTGGTACGACTTCGAGAAGGGTTACGCATCCGGCGTCTCCCCGACCAAGGCCCAGTGGCAGCGGAAGAACAAGATGTTCGGGAACGCCGTGATGCTCTTCCCGGACATCTCCGGACGTCCGGTCGTGACGGAGCCGTGCTTCATCGCATTCTGGCAGTGGCTGAACGACTACCTGCAGAACAACGACCTCAGACTCTACAACTCGTCCGGTTGCGGGATCCTGCATGGGAGCAGGATCGTCCAGGTTCCGTTCGATCGCTGGATCTCCGATTCCCTGTCGAGATCATCGGGAGAACGGGGGCACCGCAGGACGCTCATCGACACCTACGAGTTCGCCAGGCATCAGTTGGACGTGTTCATGTGTCACCAGCTCTCTCCCGAGGAGGTTCGGAAGCTGGAGGAGTGGGCCGACTCCGACGCCTGATGGGGAAGGTGGGATCCCATGATGGTGTGTATAAGGTCATCGACATGCCAGTCCGCCGAGGAGGAGGTGATCACACATGGCGGCACCCACCATCGAATGGCGTAAGCACGTGAGCACGGTCAACCCGACGGGGTCCGTCATCACGGTCCTGTCGCTCGGGACGGTGACGGCCGGGCAGTACTCGTACAACAAGTGCGTGAGCGTCAAGGTCCTGAACACGGCTGTCAGCAACCTGAAGATCTGGCTCGCAGACTCCTACGGAGTCGTGAACGGTTCTCCGGTCTCCCTGGGGTCGGTCAGCAAGCCCTGGGCGTTCTGCTACACCGCAGCAGCAGCGGTGACGGGGAACGCGGCCCTCTTCGCAGCCAGGGGGTCCGGGACGAACAAGACCCTGGCGGCCAACTTCCGCTCGGCACCGGCCAACTCGGTCGGAGCCGGGGCGAGCCTCGGAGGCAGCACCAACAGCTCCGTGGCGGCCAACGCACGCAGCAAGGTCATCTGGCTCAGCGTCAAGCCCCATGCCTCCGCCTACGACGGAGAGCACACGCAGTTCGGATACCAGGTCGGCTACGACTTCGTGTGATCCGATGCACCGACATCCGCGATGCTACGTGGATAAGGTGGCTGGCACCAATGCAATGGGCCGACCCACCAAGAAACGGAGCGATCGAGATGTCGGATAGGAAGTCCTCGAGCATCAGGCCGCGATACCCCCTCTTCTGGCAGGCCGTCTACCCCCAGGATCGGACCGAACTCAGGATCCCGATGTGTCGCACCTGCGGGAACCTGTTCAAGGTCTCCTCGTACGAAGACCTCTCCTGCCCGACGATGATCGATGTCCCCGCACCGGACAGGGAGATCGAGGAAGCCGTCGCCAAGATACGCAGGGATCCCAACTCCAAGGACCTCCCGGCCGACGAGGTGATCGCTTCCGAACTGCGGACGAGGATGTTCAAGCCCACCCCGTGCGGTAGCAAGGACTTCACCTTCGACACCTCGGAGGGAGCCCTGGAGATTCCTCTCGTCGACGGCGTGCTCTCCGAGTTCGACGGCGACGGGGTGGAGCCATTGAACTTCAGGTACCTGCCGACCGACGGTCTCCTGGCCTTCGGGCTGGTCGATCCCTTCCTGCGTCCTCCGACCTTCTACATGGTCAACCTGATCACGGGCAACGTCGAGGTGGGCTACGTCAACAGCGGTGTCGCCATGCCCATCGGGGTCGGCATCGAGTTCCCGACCATAGACGGGAGGAACGTCGTCCCGATCTCCACGGCCCTGGGGGAGTACGGCAGGGGCGGCGACCTCATCCACTACAAGCACTGCATCCAATCCCTGTCGGAAGCCGTCCCTCTGGAGAAGCTGGAGATGATGGCGAGGCTCGGCATGGATCCGCAGGCCGCACACATCACCGACATCGTGGCTGGCTACAAGTGCCACATCCCTGGCTGGCACTGTCAGGTGAAGATCCAAGTCGACTGCAACACCCATATCCCCTTCATCACGACCAAGGCATCCCGGTCCGAGGAGTGATCCGATGTCGCTTCCGAAGAGTCCTTCGTTTCCGGTCGGCCCAGAGGTGTCGAGGGAGATCCTGGACATCCTGATCGATTCCCCCCGGACCGACGACGAGTCGATCGCATCCGCGATCGGGGCCGATCCATCTCATCCGTTCTTCCAGACGGATCTGGATGTGGCTCGGGCTTGGGTCGAGGGTGACGCCTTCCCGGAGCACAGAGTGCGATCGCTGGAACGGGAACAGAGGCTCGGCGTGTACATCGCCATCGCACTGCGTGCGGCCGAGGTCATCGGCCTCGGATCGAAGGTGATGGTAGAGGACCTGCGGAGGATGCTCCCGATCATGAGGGACATCGTGGAGGCGAACGTGCCGGTAGAGCACCTGTCAGCAGCGGTCGCAGTCAGCGACATCGCAGACCGGATGCGGCTCATCGTCCAGGACGAAGCAGGGGAGATGCAGACCCCCATCGAAACTCTGCTTCGGGACTACCTGAAGCTACGTCCAGATGGACTGTCGGAGGACCGGGCGGTCGACGAGGAATCCGTGAAGAAGGTGCTATCGGACTCCGCAGTGAAAGATGGAGCAACGCACCGGGCCGATGGACAGACCAGAGATCCGACCACGGGTGTTAGCACGGAGGGGACGTCAGATGGCAGGCCAGAGCTTGAAGTCGAAACTGAGAGGCCTCCTTAGGGAACTGGGAGGGGGCGAGCCCATCGAGTGCGAGGAGCAGATCATCACCGCTGCTGCCGACGCTCTCGACAGGCGTGCCTCCGAGGAGGACATGATCGACGCCATCCTGAGCTGCATGGAGACGCAGTCGACTCCCCGTCGTCCTCGCGAGATAGTGGTCCAGGACCCAGACGATTTCGACCAGATCCTCGACGCCATCGCATCTTCGTACGGAGGAGTTCCCATCCGGACCGCCGGAACCAGGGGGGACATCGACAGCGGCCGGGAAGGTGACGAGTACGACGAGAATGGCAGGAACTATCGGGGAGAGGGCAGAAAGCCCGACGGTGGCAATGTGAAGGTAGAGGTCCTGGACGGTGTCCACGACGACATACCATACCACCGGGATGCCACCGAGGTGCCGGGGATGCTGAGGACCAGACACGAATCCCTGCTTCGCCCCGTCCGCTGAACCGACATCTGGACGCACGGCGAGACCTCCCCGTTTCGGGCCCCACGCTCCACCTGGTGGGGCCCGTGTATCGTACTCAGGAAGGTCATCGGGCCCCATCGCCCGAACTTGATGCTGCAGGACCAACGATGACCGGGGGTCGATCGAGATGAGGCAGAGGTTCGCTCAGATGCCGCCGATGGATCCATCCATGATGGGCGGTGCCCCGCCGATGGATCCTTCGATGATGGGTGGTGCTCCACCGATGGGGGCCGCCCCGATGGGAGGTGCCCCACCGGGGCCTCCACCCCCACCGCCAGGCAAGGAGCCGCTGCTCGGCCCCCTGAAGGGAGTCGGGGACATCCTTCGAGATGCGGGCATCGAGAACCTCATCGCATCCAACCCCGACGCGGATGACGAGAAGCTCTCGATCAAGGTCTGGACCCAGTACGGTGGCAAGCCCAACGGAGAGGTCGATCCGAGGAAGACCGGCGAGCGAATGTCGGGACAGCCATCAGAGATGCCCGACGCCGAGCTCAAGGAGACGGATTCCAAGCGTTGGGAGAGACTACCGAAGGGAAAGACGATCGGCGACATCACCTCCCTTGGAGAGATAGCGGAGATGATGAAGCCGATCATCTTCGGGGCCGTCAAGAAGCTCAGCACTCCGCCGCCACCACCTGGCGGAGGGATGCCGCCTCCGATGGCGGCGAGGACCAACCTGGATATGATGCGTCTCGCCACCAGGATGCTGCCCGTGGCATCCGACCTGGCCGATCGACTCAGGGTCGCCGCCGACCAGAGGGAGATGCGAAGGCGTTCGTAGCCTCGATCAACGCCGAACACACCGGCCCTGGGGTGAACCCCTCGGCCGGTTTCCACGTACCATCCCAGACGAGTCTCCACACGTCCACCACTTCGCTGGGCTGCTCTGGGTCGTCCTCACGCAACCACCCCGCCATCTCCTCGAGACGTTCGACGGGCGGCCTCCTGAGACCGACCCTGCACGCCTGATTCCTCCGCAGTATCTCGTCGAACGGAACATCCAGGTGGATGACGATGAATCTCACCGGATCGCCCGAGAAGGCTGGATCCAACTCGGCGAGCTCCACCTTGAACATCCTGCCACGCCTGTGAGATGAGAAGACGTTCATGGCATCGAACCACACGTCGTACCCATCGACGATGAGTCGGTAGAGCTGGTCCTCCGCCTTCTCGAAGATCATCAGGTTGTCGATGTCTCCGAACCGAACCACCCCCGCCTCGTATCCCGGGTGGAGCTCCTCTCGGATCGCATCCGGGCACACGAGCGAAAGGTTCTCGCCGATCCCGGGGAGCGAGGCTGCGGCTTTGAACATGGTCGACTTCCCGGAGCACGGCATCCCGACCGGGAGGAAGACGGTCTGCCCTTCGAGTCTCAGCTCGTCGACGGGATCACTGCTCATGTCGGCTCCTCAGTTCGTCGATCCACCGCTCAACCTCGACGGATAGGGCGTCGGCTGCGGAGACGACGCTCCGAGGGATGCTACTCCTGCCGAGCGGACGCCCCGACCCATCGACGGCCGCCTTCCCAGCTTCGTCGAGCACGATCTCCATGACGAAGGAGTATGTCCTTCCGGATAACTTGGCCACATTTACACCTCCTCCTCACGAGATCGGAACCTGGTGGGACGGCAGGTACAGCAACTCCTTCTCGCAGTGCCTCGAGACGTAGTCCGACCAGAGCCGACGCTTGCGGATCAGTTCGGCGGCCGAATCCTCCTCCGACACCGTTCCCCGCCTCTCCTTCATGGCGGAATAGCCCCACCGTATCCTAATAACCCAGAGGCGGACGGGCAGGTTCGGATGGATTCTCCGACGTAGCAGTAGGGACACCGCAGGTTGCAGTCCGCCACCTGTCCCAGGAAGGCCCTGTTCGTGATGTTCCAGTCGAGACCCGACACCTCGGATGCCACCTGGAACGGCTGGTCGAAGGGAAGGGCGGCACGCATACCCATGTCCCTTCCGGCCTCCATCGCCCGGAAGTCGTCTGGCTTGACGTAGGTCTTGACCCTGGCGTAGCCGTTGATGATGTCAGACGGGGCCTTGCTGGCCTTGATGTCGGCCGCCTGGGCGGAGTCCTCCAGCAGCATCATCGGTGCGGTTATCATGTCGGTCTCCTTGTCCGGCGGGCCCCGGAGAGATACAATGGCTGGATGGTCCCCTTATCTACCGGTCTCACCTAAGGTGCGTGGATGACCATGGACGCGTTTGCGAGAGAGCTCTGCTGGGAGGCTGAAACACAAACACATGAACCTCCCTATGCACAACAGTTTTCCATCACTGAGAATTGGTAGGTGATGACGATGACACTTGCAAAGACTTACGGTGCCGATCAGATCGACGTCCTGAACGGTTTGGATCCGGTACGCAAGAGGCCGGGCCTCTTCGTCGGCGGAAGCGATCAAAGAGGGCTACACCATTGCCTCTATGAAGTCGTCGACAACGCTGTCGACGAGCACCTCGCTGGCTATGGCGATCGGATAGTGGTCACGCTACACTCCGACGATTCGGCAACCGTAAGGGACAACGGACGAGGCATCCCCGTCGATGTGCACAAAGGGGAGGGGAAACCGGCCCTAGAAGTGGTTTTGACTACCCTGTACGCTGGGGGCAAATTCAGGGATAATGAAGGAGGCTACAAGGTCAGCGGAGGACTGCACGGAGTTGGCATCAGTGTTGTGAATGCACTATCATCCAGCCTTACGGCAATCATTCGTAGGGACGGGTTCGAATACAAACAGTGCTACAGCCGAGGCAACGCACTATCTGGGGTGAATCGGGTGAAGAAGGTCTCCGCCCGAGATACCGGAACTACGATCAATTTTCACCCAGATCCTCAAATCTTTCCCAAGATGGGATTCAACCACGACACGGTCCTCCGCCGCCTCCGGGAGATCTCCTTCCTCGAGCCGGAGCTGACGATCGAGCTCGTCGACGAGGCGGCCGGACAGTCGGAGACGCTCCACCACCCCGGGGGCATCGTCGACTACGTGAAGGAGATCGCCTCAGGGAAGGGGGACGTCACTCCCCCCAAGCCCGTGCTGTTCGAGCAGCGTGACGAGGATTCGGGGGTCCAGGTGAGGGTCGCATGGCAGTACTCCGAGGATGCGTCCGACGAGACCATCGTCTCGTTCGCCAACATCATCCCCACCACCGAGGGCGGGCACCACGTCTCGGGGTTCAGGACCGGGATGACGAGGGCCATCAACTTCTGGGCCCGCAAGGCCGGGGTGCTGAAGGACAAGGACTCGAACCTCGATGGGGCAGACGTCAGGGACGGCATCACCGCCATCGTGGCGGTGAAGATGAGGAAGCCGCAGTTCGAGGGCCAGACGAAGACCCGCCTCGGGAATCCCGAGGTCGAGGGCATCGTCTCCCAGGTCGTCTACGAGAACATGATCGGCCTGCTCGAGTCGAAGCCAGCGATCGGTCGCACGATCATCAAGCGGGCACAGACTTCGAGGGAGGCCAGGGATCGGGCGAAGGCTGCGGCCGAGGCCGTGAGGAAGAAGCGGCCCATCGAGGCGATGCCCGTCAAGCTCACGGACTGCAGCTCCAAGGACCTCGCAGAGCGTGAACTCTACATCTGCGAGGGAGACTCCGCCGCCGGATCGGCCAAGAAGGCCCGCAACCCGAGGACCCAGGCCATCCTGCCGGTCCGGGGGAAGGGGCTGAACGTCGAGAGGGTCAAGCTGGCGACCGGCCTCAGGAACGAGGAGGTCCAGTCCATCGTCACGGCCATCGGCACGGGAATCCTGCTGGGGGGCCGAGGCAACGGCGATGGGCCGGACCTGCCGTCACTCCGGTACCGCCGGATCATCATCATGACGGACGCCGACGTCGACGGCAGGCACATCCAGAACCTGCTGCTCACCCTGTTCTTCCGCTACATGCGTCCGCTGGTGGAGCACGGCCACGTCTACATCGCCCAGCCCCCGCTGTACTCGATCAGGCTCGGACGGGGATCCAAGATCTACGCCTGGGATGAGTCGGAACTCGCCGCCGCCCTGAAGAAGAGCCCGAAGAGCACCGTGACCAGGTTCAAGGGCCTCGGCGAGATGGATGCCCGGGACCTCTCGGCCACTGCCATGAACATGGACACGAGGCGGATCATCCAGGTGACCATAGACAACATGGCAGAGACCGAGAGGATGTTCTCCAACCTGATGGGGAACGACTCCGGGGCGAGGCGATCCTACCTCGAGCTGCACCAGGCGAAGCTGACCGACATCTCCGAATGAACCCGAAGGGCTGAACTGACATGCGAAGAGAAGACCGCATACCAGAGGTGGACATCACCGAGATCCTCGGCGAGGGCTTCGTCGCCTATTCGACCGCCGTCAACTTCGGCCGGAGCTTCCTCGACAGCAGGGACGGCCTGAAGGTGGTCCAGCGGTGCATCCTGTGGGCCTGCCATCGGCTGGGGGTCGTCGACGAGGACCACATGGCCATCGTCCAGCGGATAGCGTCCGAGGTCTCTGGCAAGTACCACCCGCACGGCGATGCCGCAGCCGCCGACGCACTCTACAAGCTGGGGCAGGACTGGGTGATGAGGTACCCGATGATCGTCCCCGAGGGTGACTTCGGTGGTCCGGACGACCCTCCCAGTGCACCCAGGTACCCGAAGGCCGCCCTGTCCGAGGTCGGACGGCTGGTCGTGCTATCCGCCGAGACCGACGACGAGATCATCGAGTTCAGGCCGAACTACGACGAGACCGATCGGATCCCCGCCTTCCTGCCGTCCGTCTTCCCCAACCTGATCTGCAACGGACAGATGGGAGTCGGATCCGCCAGGGCCTTCACGAGCGTCCCACACAACCTGCGGGAAGCGGCGGCCGCCATCAAGCTCGTCGCCCGAGACCCATCGGTGAGCACGCAGAGGATCCTGAAGGCGATGCCGGGGCCGGACTTCCCGACCGGAGGCATCGTCTTCCGCCTCAACTCCAGCGGCGAGGACGGAATCTCGTCCTACTACGAGACCGGAAAGGGCACCGTCGTCGTGAGGGCCAGGGTCCACAAGGTCGGTGATCCGAAGTCCGGCGGGACGAAGCTCGTCGTCACCGAGATGCCCTACGGCGTCGGTCGAGAGCAGTTCATCGAGGACGTCAGGAAGAGGGCCGACGAGTTCGAGGACATCGTGTCCGTCGTGAACCTCAGCAGCGAGGCCACCAGGATCGAGATCGAGCTGAAGAACGACGCCGACCCGGCCGATGTGCTCGCCCGACTGTTCGTCAGGACGAGGCTCCAGGTGAACGTCTCCGTCGACGACTCCTTCGTCGACATGTGCGGGGCCAGCCCCGTCATCCGCACGATGCCGATGCGTGAGATGATCGCCTCCTACGTGTCCCACCGCATCGGCATGGTGGTCGCACGCTCCCGGGCGACGCTCGCCAGGCACGAGTCCCGCCTGCACATCGTGGAGGGCCTGCACAAGGCCGCCAGGTCCATCAAGAGGGTCATCGAGATCGTGAGGGCCTCCAAGAGCCGCTCCGAGGCGTCGGACGCCCTGATGGCCCAGCTCAAGCTGAGCGAGCGTCAGGCGGCGGCGATCCTCGACATGCGGATCTCGTCGCTCACGAGGCTCGCCACCGACGAGCTGGAGGCCGAGCAGGAGAAGCTCTCGACGGAATCGAAGGCACTCAGGAACATGCTGGCGAACCCATCCGAGCAGGTCGAGATCGTCTGCAAGGAGATCGACGACGTGGCCGCCAAGGTCGGAGACGATCGGCGTACTACCATCGTGGACGGTGGACCGGCCGATGTGGTGGCCGACGATGGTGACGGCGGTCAGATCCTCATCCTGTCCGACGTGAGGACGATCAAGCGGTGCTCGCTGCACGAGTTCGGAAGGTCACAGGGTGGCAGCTTCGGGTTCGACCGAACGTCCGCCATCCGCACCGAGCGTTGCGTGGAGGTCTCCACCAGCGATCGCATCCTGATCGTGGACGATCGAGGACAGATCTACGGGATCGATGCGACCGAGGTCCCCTTCTCCGCACCCGACGACCTCGGGAGCAACATCAGGGAGATCTGTGGCATCGAGTCCGACTCTCGGGTGGTCGGCGTATTCTCCGGCGACGTCAGGGCCTTCCAGGGCAAGCACCTGGTCACGATGACGAGCGGCGGATTCGTGAAGAGGACCCGGCTCGAGACCTTCTCGAACCGCAGGCCGTCCGGGATGAGGGCGGTCTCTCCGCTCGACGGAGAGCGGATCATCTTCGCCGAGGTGACCGAGGAGGACTGCACGATCGTCGCCGTCTCGGCCGGAAACAAGGCCTGCAGGTTCGAGGAATCCGGCGTGAGACCGATGGGAGTGGAGGCCAGGGGAGTCCGTGCCATAAACCTCGACGATGGTGACGAGGTGGTCGGTGCCGCCGTGATCCCGGCGTCCGGGGCCCAGCCAGACCTCGTCCTCGTCACGGTGAACGGCAAGGTGTGGAGGTCTCAGACGTCCCAGCTCAGGCTCTCCAGGAGGGACACGAGGGGCGTGAAGCTGCTTTCGTCGCTCGATGGAGACGACAGGGTCGTCGGTGCGGTCGCCGTCCTGCCGAACACCTGGATACGCTACGTCACCACGCTCGGACGGGCCAACGTCGTGGACCCGTGGGCCATCCAGCGATCTCGATCTTCCGACGCTGGCAAGCAGGCCATCGACGTGAAGGGAGCCGCCAAGGTCTCCAGGATCTCGACGATTCCCACGATGGGCCCTTGACGGAGACCCCGGCCCAGCGTAGAATGACGGTGGACCGTGAGGCTCGTCATCACCATCCTCCGACAAAGGCCGGGGGCCCTGTGGATGCAAGACCGAGCGGTCCTTTTCATTACACGAGATGAGTTATTCTGAGTGAAATTGTTGTCACCCCGAAGCGTGCTACGATCGTCTGTAGTTGGAAATATTTGACACCCCTAGAGTCAGGCATAGGGGTAAACAGCTATAGGATCTCAGGTACACTCTAGCAGACGCAGGGTACGGTGACCTGTGGCCCCGGAGGCCATCCGATGCCGAAGCAACCGAAGAGCCAGGGATCCTACGATGATGGTCATCGTCACAGGGTCGGAGACGACTACGGGGGGACCGTCGAGGTGCTCAGGTCGTACTATGCGAGCGAATCGTTCAACGTCCTCAACGTGAGGGAGATAGGTGGCCGGAAGCTCAACATCGTCGGGAGCAAGGTGCTCCAGGGGATCCTCCCGGGATCCAAGCTGGACATCAAGGGGACGTGGGTCCGCAGCAAGTACGGGATGCAGGTCGACGTCCATCACGTGACCATCGTCTCGTTCGATCCGAACGCTGGATTCGTGGAATCCCTGCTCTCTCACTGCGTGAAGGATGAGCGTGAGCGACTCGACCCCATCCTGAGGGAGATCGTGCGAATTCACGGGGACGGTGCTCGAGAGATCCTGATGTCTGGGACGTACGGAGGGACGGACGAGGAGAGACGTTGTGCCCGTCGTCTCGCAGACGTGCTCGAGATCAAGGAGCAGAAGGATCGAAGGATGGCGATGCTCGCCAGGCTCCATCGACTCGGGCTCTCTGGACCCGTGGCCGAGAGGATGTGGACGGCGTTCTGGGATGATGCGGTGGACGTGCTGGAGGCGTTTCCCCATGAGGTGGCCCTCGAGATCCCGGGGATTCCCTTCTCCGTGGCCGACAGGATAGCCTTCACCCACGGTGTGGAGTACGACCCCTTCACCAGGATCAAGACGGTCGTCCGTCATGCCTGTGATCTGGCATCGGAGAATGGCCACTGCTTCGTGGACAGGGACATCCTCGTGGAGGGTGTCCTCAGGATACTCGCATCGTCTCCGACGACGGGGATTCCTCCCGGAGAGGACCCGACGGTCTACGTGCAGAGGGCCATCTCCTCCAGCGAGGGATCTGGGATCGTGGTGATGGACTCCTCCAGGAGGGTCTACCCATACGCCTGCGACGAGGCGGAGGAGGTCATCGCCAGGAACGTCGCCGTCAGGATGTCTTCCAGGAGTCGTGGCAGGACCGGACTCCATGCGAATCCGGATCGACTGGTCGAGATGGTCACGGCCGATGCTCCCGTCGAGTACAGCCCAGAGCAGGTGATGGCGGTGAGGGCGGCACTGGACAACCCCCTGTCGATCATCACCGGAGGTCCCGGAACCGGGAAGACCACCGTCTGTCGTGCCATCGTGCGATGCTTCGAGTCCGCAGGACTCAGGGTGTCGATGTGCAGCCCCACCGGCCGTGGTGCCAAGCGGCTGGCAGAATCCGTGGACAGGGATGCCAGCACGATCCACAGGCTGCTCGAGTACAGGCCAGACGATGGCACCTGGGGGAGGAACTGCCTCGATCAGATAGGGGCTGGGGCCGTGATCGTCGACGAGGTCAGCATGGTGGACGTGCACCTGCTCAGGGCCCTCCTGGACGCCATGCCGGGCGTGGCCAGGGTGGTCTTCGTGGGGGACTCCGACCAGCTCCCGAGCATCGGACCCGGCAGGGTGCTCTGGGACATGATGGACAGCGGGTGCGTCCCGACCACCGTGCTGTCCACGATCTTCAGGCAGTCCGGTGACAACGACCTCGTCCCCGTGTCCCATGCTGTGAGGACCGGAGGGACGCCCAGCATCCCGTCCCTGTCGAGGCCCGTTTCCGTCGACGTCGGCTGCTGGATGTCCGAGTGCTCCGATCCGATCTCGGCGAGGGACTCGATCCACGGGCTGATGGTGGAGATCGGGACTGCGATGGGGATCGATCCCGGCGACGTCCAGGTGCTCACCCCGATGAGGATCGGGCCGCTCGGCACCGTGAACCTCAACCTCGTCCTGCAGGAGGCCCTGAACCCCCAGCGTCCCGGGGACCGGGAGTGTAGGTGGGGCGGATCGACCTTCCGAATCGGAGATAAGGTCATGCAGACGAGGAACGACGCCCACTCCGAGGTCTACAACGGTGACATGGGCGTCGTCGTCGAGATCGCCAGGTCCGGCATAGCGATCGACTTCCAGGGGATCGGCGAGGTCGGGTACGCTGGCAGCCAGCTCGAGAGCATCGAGCACTGCTGGGCAGTGACCTGCCATAAGTCGCAAGGATCGGAGTTCGATGCCGGGATCGTGATCATGCACGATGCCCACCGCCGGATGCTGAGGCGGAACCTGCTCTACACGGCCCTGACGAGGTTCTCGAAGCTCGCCGTGGTCGTGGGGAAGAGGTCGGCCGTGAGGCAGGCGGTGCTGGATGCGAGGGAGCAGGTGAGATGCACGACGCTCGGAGAACGGATCAGGAGGACGTCGGAGCTGCTGGGGTCCCTCCGGGCGTCCTGAAGGCGATCCTGGGGCCCATCCTGAGGAAGGTGGGGCGGAGGGGGGGGATGCTGGTGCTCTTCGTGATCGCCTGCATCGTCGTGGCCGCCATCGTCTCCTACTCTGTCCAGCACGTCGTCCCACCATCGTGATTCGCCCGAGGAGGGGATAGTCCGTGCCCAACGTCCATCTCAACCCCAAGGGGACCAAGCCGCCGGACCTGGATGAGCCGTGCCGGAGCTGCCCGAAGTACCGGGAGACCGAGGCGGAGCTGCACCCGGACCGCAAGGCGATCCTCGGCAACCCGAACCTCAACGTGCACTTCCGTCGGTGCGAGTTCGATCCACGTCTGGCCAACCCAGACCTCGCATCCCAGTGCCCGTTCTCGGAGTTCGTCGGCAAGCCGCTCATCGTGATCACCTGCGACTGCTGTGGCGAGGTCATGAAGCACCTGAAGCCGGACTCCGAGGAGCTCACGAAGCGGCTGGAGACGAAGTGGGAGGACGGGGTCACTCGGTTCGACGTGTGCCAGAAGTGCAGGGTGGCGGGCAAGGAACCCAGGAGGCAGGTGTTGATCCTTGGGCGACCAGCCGAGTGAGGTCGATGGGCGGGAGATCCAGCTCTGTTGCCTCGTGTGCCGCAAGAGCCAGATCGGAGATTCCGGCGGGGAGACACGCTACTCCGGAGGCCGAACGGTCTACGTCTGCTCGTCCTGCCTCCCGTCCTGGAAGGCGTCGGAGCTGTGGAACACGGCGAACCGTCCCGCCGCACGGGAGGGCGTGCCCGCCATCCCCGAACCCGCACGCCAGGAGGCGAGCACCCAGCGAGGAGATCGTCAGCCCAGGTTCGACCTGACGGCCCCCGAGATCAGGGCCCAGCTCGATCGCTGGATCGTCGGTCAGGAGTCCGCCAAGCTCGTGCTCTCGACGCTCGTCCACAGGCACTACATGCGTGTCAGGCACCGCCTCGCCGGGGACGACGTGCTCGCCGCCGAGATCCCGAGGGACAACGTCCTCATCGTCGGACCGACCGGATCCGGGAAGACCGAGCTCGTCAAGCGGATCTCCTCCATCATGTCCGTGCCGAGGGTCATCGTGTCCGCCACGCAGTTCACCGAGGAGGGGTACTTCGGATCCTCGGTGAACGACGTCTTCCACATGCTCAAGGTGGCGACGGGTGGCGACGGGACCGAGCGGTTCGGCCTCGTGTGTTGGGACGAGATCGACAAGAAGGCGAAGCGTGACACGGGGCAGCGGAGGGACGTGTCCGGCATGAGCGTGCAGCAGGCCCTCCTCGAGCAGCTCGACACCGACGGCAAGGTGATCGACATCACGGGAAACCGCCAGGGCGATCGGGAGCAGATCGACACGACGGACATGATGTTCGTGCTCGCCGGAGCGTTCAGCGACGGCCTCGGAGACATCGTGGATCGGAGGCGATCCGGCGGGGCGAGGATCGGGTTCGGGGCCGGAGCGAGGCCCGAGGCCGATCCGAGGGACATCACGGACGAGGACATCGAGAACTACGGGTTCATCCCCGAGTTCTGCAGCCGCATCGGCCATGTGGTTGTATTGGATTCGTTGACTGCGGAACAGATGCGGTCCATCCTCCTGGATGTCGAGAACGCACCGATCGAGGTGCATCGGAGGCTGGCTACGCAATACGGATTCGACCTGAAGTTCGACGAGTCTGCCGTGGAGCTGATCGTGGATCGCTCTATGCGATCCAACATGGGGGCACGCAAACTGAAGGCGATGGTCTCCCGAGCCACACTCCAGATCTTCTATGACATGCCCAGCAGAGTCGGCAAGCGTCGCACCGTCCCCAGAGTGACGGTCACGGCCGACACGGTCGTGGATCCATCCAAGTACCGAGTCCGTTGAAGGTCGTTGCGGGCCCTCCTGGGAATCTGATGGTCAGGAGGATCTAGCACATGGCCAAGCGAGGACGGTCACCCAGCGTCTCCGAGATCAGGCTCGCATCGAGCCTGATCGAGATCGTGTCCGACATCGCCAGGCGAGTCGGTGGGGATGAGCTCGCATACGAGATGATCTCCCATGCCTCCACGATGACGAGGTCGGCCGCCTCGAAGATCGGCTTCCGAAAGCAATACCCCTGGCTCTTCGCCCTTCCGTACGTGGGCGGTGCGGCCAAGGCCATCCTGCCGCTCGCTGGTGCTGCGGCCCTCATCCCCGCCCTGGGAGGTTTGCAGGCGTGGGACTGGCTCAAGCGGAAGCTGGGCGTGGACGAACACGCTGGTGAGCCGATCCCGTATCAGGATTCCCGCAGGACTGGACCGAGGTCCGACGACAAGTGGTGGCAGAGGGACGTCCCGATGGACGTGGGCGTGGTGCCGGAGTCGTACTACGTCGAAGATCCAGCCTACGAGCCGTGGTACAGGAATCTCCAGCAGGAGAACGCCGCCAGGATGCGGAGCGAGTACGGCGGGGTCCCGACCACGTACAACATGATACCGGGCTACGCCTTCAACCCGAAGCTCACCCAGGGTCCGTTCCCGGGTGCGATGGCACCGCTTCCAGGAAGTCCTCCAGACGCCTTCTCGCTCTACGACCAGCTAACGTCGCCGTCACCGGACCGCATGGCGTCCTCGGATGCCTCCGAAAGGGTCGTCGAGTCCCAGCTCCTGACGCAGGAGACGCTGGAGAGGCCGGAGGGAGTCCGAGAGCATCCGTTCGCCAAGTACTTCCAGCCCGGGAGCATCGAGCAGGCGGCGGCCATCGGCGGCGAGGAGGGGTGGTATGCTCCCCTGACGCCGTACTCTCCGTTCACCGACGCGACCGGAAGGTTCGGAAGGGACGATGCGGTCGAGTGGGCCCCGGGTTGGACCCCGCTCGAGACCAGGATGAACATGATGAAGGCGATGCAGGCGACGATCCCCGATCGCCTGTCCTGGGGGGCGAACTGGCGTATCTCGCAGATCCTGGCACAGCTACACGCCGGGACCATCTCGCAGGAGCAGGCATCGAGGGCCATCAACGGGCTCGTCGAGGGGCTCTCGGCGATGGGGGCACCTCCCGGCGTCGTCGACGAGGTCGTGCAGAGGGCGATGGGCGGGATCGAGTCGGGGATGTACGGCGGACTCCCGTCGAGGCTCGTGGGTGGCACGCCGATGCCGTCCCCCGGTGCTGCGAACTGGAACGCCATACGTTCCCCACAGGATGACCCCGTGAGGGGGCCCATGATGCAGGGCGTGGCATCGATGGAGCAGAGGATGAGGGACCTGTCCGGCGGATGGACGTCGCCAGCGGCCACGTCCCCGTTGCTGGAGGTGTGATCCCGTGATCGACAGGCGAGCGATGCTCGGAGTTCTCAGGAACAGGTTCGACTTCTCGGAGGCCCTCGATCTCGAGGGATTCCACCGAGAGGCCGAGGATCTGCGTGTCGCCATCCTGTGCGTCATGGCATCGAATCAGTTCTCGGAGTCCGTCCGGGGTGGTCGAGGAGGCAACGAGAGGTACGCCATCCGTGGAGAGCTCTCGTGGGAAGATGTCGCACGCAGCACCGCATCTGGAGCTGCCGGTGGGGCGGTGGCCGGGGCGATGGGTGGGCTCACGGCCGCACCGGGAGCCGTGGTCGGTGGTGCACTCGGACTCGCATCCCAGCCGATAGGGGCCATGCTGTACAAGGGGCAGGGTGCGACATCCAAGGCCGAATCTCAGTCTGGAGACCGCGTGGGGAACGCGTCGAGGTTGGCTGGAATGCTCTCCAAGATGGGGGCAGGCTGGGCGGCACAGCAGATCATGGGAATCGCCCAGGTGATCCAACAGAGGATCCAGGCTGTCAGGACCCAGAGGTACGACGAGCTGTCGAAGCAGTACGGACTCAGCGGTGCCTCCGAGAAGGGGATGTGGGGGCACTTCCTCGAGAACGTCACCTACCTTCCGGGATACCTCGGAAGGACCTGGAACATGATCAGGTCCGAGGCGTCGGGGGGCGGGATGGCCAGGTCGGCCGCCATGGACCAGACTGGGTTCTTCACCGACGCGAGGACCTACGACGACAGCATATTGGGTACGTTTGCCAAGCCTGGCACCTACAGGTTGGGGCCAGGGGGGTTGCTGGCCGGTGGTCTCGTCTCGACGGCGGTGGACATCGGATGGAACAAGGTCTCGGATGCCATCAAGGGTCAGACGGCCGTGATGCAGAACCTGGCATCCGACATCGTCGCCCAGGCGGCCGAGATGAGCAGGCAGACGCAGGACCCGACCTACATCCAGTACGGCCAGCAGATCGGACAGATCTTCGCCCAGGTGCTGCCGATGATCCAGCAGCAGGCTCAACAGCAGGCCCAACAGCAGGGATACGGTCAGCAGGGCTACCAGCAGCCCCAGTACGGCTATCAGCAGCAGGGTTACTATCCACAGCAGGGATACCAGCAGGGGTACGCATAGACCACCTCGATTCTCGCTCCGGTGAGGTATATAACCACCTGGGATCGGCATCGACATGCCGATCCCAGGAGCAGCACCACCCCCAGGAGGTTTCGACATGAGGACGATACCGAGGGCCTACGCCGACGGTCAGCAGCCACCATCGATGGTCGTTCCGTCGGTCATTCCGGTCAGCGACGTCGATCCGTCGATGCTGTCCGACGCATCGGGACAGAGGGGCGTGTCGTCCCTGATCGGGATGCCGGTTCAGATCCCCGCCCAGAGGCCGACGATGGATCCAGCCGATGCGAACGCAGAGCTCGGATACGCCAGGCAGGCACAGGTCGCCCCGCAGCAGAACTTCTACGCACCTGAGGCCCAGCAGCCCGTCCCGCAGGCGGCCTTCCAACAGCAGGTGTTCGAGCCGCAGCCGCAACCCCAGTTTCAGCAGCCTCAGGCCCAGCAGATGCCCACACCTCCGGTGGAGCCGCAGGTCTCGGCGAACTGGCGTGTGATCTGTCAGGGTGTCGTCGATCACGCCGAGCTCAACTCAGGTGGTGCCAGCGTGATCGTCAGGTCCAACGATGGTCGCAGGTTCGCAGCCTACATCAAGGACGTGCCAGTCATCGAGGTGGGGATCCTGGTCGAGCTGGGAGTCAGATCTGAGAGGAACACCAGGACCGACGAGGAGACCACGGTGGCGGACATCATCCGCATCCCGGCGACGTAGCGAGGTGGGCGACGAATGAAGTTCGAGATCAGGCCGGATCCCGAATCGTGGATGGCCGGAGGATCGTGTCCCTTCTACTTCCACAGGGACATGCCTCGATGCGTGATCACACGCCTGGCACTGACCGCGAGGGACGTCTTCGACGATCGTGCCGAGCGTGACGAGGTGGCCACGCACGACTGCCACGGACTCGTCCCCCAGTCGTGCTCATGGATCGCCAACCTCTGGGCTCCGCCCACCTCACCGTCCAACCGACCGATCGTCGAGCGTCCCTCCACGCCCGGGATGGAGGTCCACGTCGATCATCGGCCGTCCGGTGGGTGCGACGTGCTCCTGATACCGACGACGAGGATGGGGCATTTCGACAGGATGGGGCAGGATCTCGGTTGGAGCCACGACACGATGGCTGCGATCCGTTCAGAGGTGGAGATGTTCGAGATGCCGCTCGATCGGGATAGGTGCATCGAGACGAGGGCCCCGGGAACGGGATACTCGTTCGTCGTGCACGTCCCGATCTTCGACGACGTGGCACTCGGAGGAATCGGGTTCGATGCCCTCGATCACGCCTTCGTCCTCGCATCCGATGCGGGGGTGGCTTCGATCGAGGTCCGCCCGATGTGCGTCGTGACTCCATCCGGCACCCTGCCGGGCATCGACGAGTGCACATCGGCCGTCGATGCCAGTTTCGACCGAGTCAGATCGGCCGGGGGGCTTCGATCCTGCTCGTTCCTCTGGAAGGTCATCCCCGAGTTCGGCCGCTGATCTCGATCGCCTTGCAGGAGTGGTCCACTCCGATTGGGAATGATGTCGTGGGGATACCTCAGCATCCCCACGACATCATCTACCGGGAATGGATCATCCAATGGCTGTCATCGATCCCAACAGCGTAGAGGTGCTCCGCGAGAAGGTCGATGCCTGGCGGGAGGTCGAGCAGGAGAACCTCTCGAGGTACTGCGAGATCCTCGACCTCCTCCTCAAGCTCACCGACGAGGTCGACGGACATCCCGCCAACTCGGTCGCCATGCTCGGTGAGCTGAAGGGCATCGTATCGAGCATGGAGTCTCGGATGCCAGCCGACCACGGCACCATGCAGGCCGGTGGCGACACTCCGTGGTTCCTCAGGCCCCCGTTCCTCGTCGCACTGGCCGTGATAGCCGGGATCGTGTCCGCCCTCGTCGGTTGGTCGCTCCAGCACATCCTCCCCGCCGTCTGATCGCACTCGGTATAAGGGCGACCGTCACGATACCGAACGAGTGGATGGTGAACGCCATGTCAGAGACGATCCAGGTTGGGCTGAAGATCTCCGAGGTCGGAGCGTCCCCCGGGGACTCCTCATTCGAGGAGAAGTGCCTCGCTGCGGCCTCCAAGAAGGCGGCCGAGCAGGTGTCCGAGTGGGAGGGAATCGGGCTGAACGACATCGACGTGCTGCCGGAAGGAGTGGTGGTGCACCTCAAGCGTGAGGCCCCCAAGTCACCGAAGGTCGAAGTCGACATGACTCCGATCGCCGCACCGGATGGGGGCGACTGGCCCGTCGGCGAGGAGATCTCCGCCGAGGAGGTTCAGGCACCCGTCGAGGGACCGCCGGGGGGCTTCGTCACGATCGAGGACAGCGAGGCCTACAAGGGGCCGCTCGGTGAGGCGAAGTACGAGTTGGATGTCGTCGATCTCTGTGCGATGCTCGACGTGATGGGATTCGCCCAACAGATCGCCCAGGCGGCCGGTGCCACGTCTCCGACGATCGCCAGGAGTATGAAGAAGCTCGAGATGACCCTCGCCGGTCACATCGCGATCGACGATCCGGCCACGAAGCAGAGGCGTCCGTCCGACGAGTTCCTCCAGCACATGAACAACTGGATGCGAGAGTCGACCGAGATGTTCGAGAAGGCCGTGTCCCAGGGGCAGAAGAAGGTCGTCAGGGCCCAGATGGTCCCTGGACCGGACTTCGATCCCACTGGCGGGAACCTCCCGCCGGGTGCCATGCCGGGACAGCCGAGGATCGGGCCGCCCCCGGTGTACATCCCAGGCGGATCGAGGCGGAGATGATCTCTCGACTGCGGCGTGAGGACGAACCGACGCTGGCCGTCCTCGGGAGGTCAGCATCGGACCTGACCGCCGTGGAGAGGATCCTGATCGGGGTGGGTGATCCACCGGACGAACGATCCGATCTGGCACGATGCGTCAGGGACGCTGGCCTCCATCCGCACTTCGTGGCGGCGAGGGTGAGGGCGGTCCTCCCGAACAAAGCGACATGACGACTTGACGGCGGGACGCTCCCTGGGTAGTATGTGGGAGCGTCCCGCCGATCTGCGTCCAACGTCGGTGAAGGTGCTTCGGGTCCGTGATCCGAATCCAATCAGCGTATCGATGCGGAGATCGGAGTCCGACCCGGAGGTGCTCACCGAGATGGATCGCGACCAGATGATGAGATTGGCGGCACTCCTAGATGCCAACGGCATGCGTAAGGAGGCCGAGAAGATGAGGCGAGTTGCGGTGGACTTCGCTCCTCCGTTGTACGAGGGAGGACCCCACAAGAACCCGGTCATCACCCCGTCCAGGCTCACCAAGATGCAGCAGAAGCTGCAGGCTGTCCCCGAGCCCCTTCAGGACTGGACCGAGGTCGAATCCCGTGGCAAGATGGTCCCACAGCTCAGGGGGATAGAGCGTCCGACCTACGTCGTCGACCCCGCGGTCGGTGGCGAGCCCGGATTCCCGATGCCAAGCGGAGCTCGTGCCGT
>Ga0172362_10000812_pt1 | contig 26375 bp, 7 predicted proteins | sample LakKivs1_kivu2a2_FD_114534 | JGI IMG/M metagenome (GOLD analysis project Ga0172362, IMG submission 114534) | Sediment microbial communities from Lake Kivu, Rwanda - Sediment s1_kivu2a2 | ecosystem: Environmental > Aquatic > Freshwater > Lake > Sediment | place: Rwanda: Western Province, Lake... | reverse complement strand
CCGGGCAGATATTTGTTGATAAGAAAGCACCAGGCCACCTGAGGGCCTCAGCCCAGGGTATGATCACCTTTGCCACCTACGGGCTGGGAATGTTCATTGGCACCTGGTTCTCGGGGGTTACCGTCGGCTGGTTCACCCCGGCCACCACAGGGCAGCTGACCCATCAGTGGACACAGATATGGCTGATACCAATGTTTATCGCCCTGGTTGTGCTGATACTGTTTGCTTTGTTGTTCAGGAGTGACACAACAAGAGGGAAAACCGAAACTGTCGCCACCTGATGATCAAACGCCTCAGTCCATCCTGAAGCGCTTTAAAAAAGTTTTCATAACTTTAATAAGGTTTTAACCATAAATTCTGACAAATGAATAATACAGGGTATACTGCGATGCGGTTTGCAATGGTTGTATTTATAATCCTGTCCTGTGAGGCATCACTTCTTTTAAGCCAGAGCACTATCGATGAATATATATTTTCTTTTCCTGGCAACAGGGCAGAAAGGCCGGCTTTCAGGCAACTGGTAACAACATGGCGGACAGAGATGCTCAAGGGATATACGGGAAAGATATATGCTGATTCCAACCTGCAGTGGACCCAGAGAATATACCTGGTAACCAGCAGCAATCCATGGAGCAGCCTGATTACCTACCCGGACGGTTCAAGCAACTTAAGTTCTTTTATCGGATATTATAACAAGAGATTCGGCGGGCAGGACCTTTTATGGATAAAGAATGGCCAGCCCATTCTGGGGCTGGATATGAAAAACCAGTGGGACATTTACCGTTCCTTTGATCCTTATGACGGGTTAGGTTTCAAGGGGCTGGCAATTATTGTGGGAAAATACAAGAGACTTACAGGAGGAAGGATCGCTGTCAGTTACTCACCCCAGGACCTGCTGACTGACCGGGAGCCTTTATCAGATCTGGCCATAATGATACAAATGTTCTCCGAGACAGGCATGGATGGTATAACCTGGGATATGCCGGATGCCAGCTGTCGGGCTACCATGGATACCCTCAGGAAAGTTAACAGAAGTGTTGTGCTCATTGCCTCTCACCCTCCTGAAATGCATGATCCGGAATTTGATGACCTGGTTGCTGAAATGCCTGTGTCCATACTGCAGACCCATGGAAAAGAATACTGGGGTCTGATCATTCCCAGGTGGCTTGAAAGAAGACATTGCACAAGCATTCTGGATGAAGAATATTCCTCCGCCAACAGTATTCTTAATGCCATACAGCTTGGGTTTGTTAATGGCTGCGGCTGGCTGATTGAAGAAGAAAGTGATGAACGTGCCCGGCTGTTACCCGAACGTGAGGTAGCATGGATAAGACTGGCATTATCTGTTTTAAGAAGGTACCACGAACATTTTACCAACCAGGCCCAGGATGGATGGATACCATGCATTGATACTGAAAATGATCATATCTATGGGAGCCTGTGGCAAAAGGATCGAATAAAATTATGGACACTTGTCAATCATTCGGATGAAGAGGTTAATGATACTATACTAAAAATCCAGCACGTGAAGGGGACCAGGTATTTTGATCTGATCAAAGGAATACAGATCATTCCTGATACAACAAAAAAGGAGATTTTTATCATAGATATGCTTGCATCAAATGGACTGGCCTGTTATCTGGCAACCAACCGTCCTGATTCCACGTTACTTGATTTTCTCCGTTCCCAGGAGAGTATTTTTAATAATTCCGATTGGAGTACCTCCTCAAAACCCAAATTGGTCGAAGTCAAACCTGTACAAGTTCTCCCAATGCATGAATTACCACAGAGAATGTTTTCCTTCACCTATCCAGTGACAGTTGATCTACCTTCATATTCGTACCTGAAACCTGAGAAATCCACAGGCGGTACCGGAGAGACACAGGTAGTACTGCAACCATATGCGATTGATGTTGAACCTGTTACAAACCGCGAGTGGCAGCAATTTATCAAAGAGTCTGGATATGTGCCGTCGAATACCGACAGATACCTGCAACACTGGCAGGGTGGTTACAGGGGGCAACCGGAACCGGGGAAGGAAGATTATCCTGTTGTCTGGATAAGTTTGCAGGATGCCCAGACCTATGCTGCATATTACAATAAGCGTCTTCCTTCACAGAATGAATACCAATATGCCCTTATGAGAGGTGTCCTAACGAATGGGCTATACCATTACTGGAATATGACAGGAGATGTATTCAGTAACCTGTTCTCAAGATGGATCTGCCTGAAGGGAGGCACTGAATTTTCAAAAGAAGCCGCGCAAGGAGAAGCATCTGTAATGACAGGCAACCTGTATGCACCCGATGCGAGGTACGCGGGTATGGCGGTAAATAAATCCGGTGTCATGGATATTTTCGACCCTGCAATGTCGTGGGAAATGTTTCTCGGACCTCCTGCCATGCAGCGTTCAGGTACCGTGGGTTTCAGATGTGCGGTGGACCTGAGGTAACCATACTGACAACCTGTCAAATTATTTTCTACTCCTCACCCCATTCTTTATACAATTGATTCATAAACACATACCTGATTATTTTATTTATATTGATAGAAATAGTTAAATATATACATATAAGGCATTATTTTTGGAGGTGAAGAAGGAAGCAAGGCAGAGCTGTGGATAAAAACAAACCTGCTGTGTTGTACTTAAAAAGGTTAAAGCATAAATTTTATGAAAAGATTTATCAGAAAATATTCCGTCATTCAGAAATACTGGAAATATGTTGTTTTTCCCGCTGCCGGTGCCTTGCTGGGTTTTCTTTACTGGCGGTTTGTAGGTTGCAGGACCGGATCATGCCCAATCACAGCGAACTGGCATACCAGTGTTTTGTTCGGCAGCTTAATCGGTTTCCTTGTTGTTCCCACGGGAAAGAAAAAAGAAAAATCAACAAACGATAACACAAATGAAAACTAGATTATTTTTAATCGAGGAAATCCTGCTGAAAAATAATATCTAAGAACTGTCCTGTAATGGCTCTTGGTTATTCAATGATTATCCTGCCCCTGTACACTTTGCTACCCACGAGCTCTATAAGGTAGAATCCATTGGTCAGGTTTTCCCGTTTTAGTTCATATCTTGATCCGGTAATCTCTCCGACAGTCCTTAATACTTTACCTGAAAGGTCGGTAAGTATCAGCCTGTAAGGTTCAAAATCCGGGTTCGGGAACTCAATGATAGTAGAATATGTGAAGGGATTTGGATATATCTTCAAGGGAGTAGCCTTGGTTTCGTCAACCCTGATATAATGATCACATGCATCAGATAACCAGTAATCAGCTCTGAATCCGCTGCCTTCTCCGGTTCCATCACTTATAAAGCGCATTTTAAATCCGTTCTCAAACTTTACAGTCAATGTGTCCGGTGGTTTATGGTTCAAATAATAGCTGGAATCGGGTTCTTTACTTCCATTTGCATAGAGGTAAAGAGTGTCACCCTGCTTCAGGTCAAAGGTTGAAAACCAGAGGCTGATGGTTCCTTTTACACAATAGCTGATCCTCCACTCACAGGTATCATTGGGATTATAATAACAACCTGATCCGTATGAGACAGACCCGGTATCAGCCGGAAATGTTCTATCGATACACTCATGACAATAAACCGAAATAACACTGCTGTCTGTACCCCTGCAATTATTTTCATCCCAGCCGGTAACGATATATGTAAAGTTTTTATCCGGGCTGACGGCAACTGAATCGGGTTCAAGGTATTCAAATTCATAATTGTCGGGGAACCAGCTGTATTTTTCATCAACAGCGCCACTGGCCATAAGGATAATTGTATCATTTGCAGTGATTAAAGTATCCGGCGGGCTCACACTTACCGGTGGATCATCAAGGATGGTCACAGTAACTGAATCGCGGGCAAAACATTCAGTGCTGGTATCCGTTACAGTCAGGAAATAGGAGGTAGTTTCATCAGGTCTGACAACAGGATCGGGAATATTGTGGTCAAACTCATCCGCTGGGACCGAATTCCACAAATAACTGTTTTCCGGTGACTGGTAATCTCCACCGATATTGTATTCAAAGCTGTCAGAGTTACAGAATTCAGCATCAATATTAACCAGGACATCCGGTAAGCGATTGATTGTCAGTAAAAGTGTATCGGATTTAGAAGGACAGGTATCAACGGTCTGGGTGACAAGGTACAGGTGAATACCCGTGTTAAGTTTTTCATTGATTACATATGGATTGCCTGAAAACTTCAGAGAGCCGTCCTTGTACCATTTAATATTCACACCATTGGCGGTGAGGGTTACAGATTCACCGTAACAAATGCTCGTATCCTGTACCAGACTGTCCGGAATATTATATTCATTTATAGCACAGGACTTACTGGCGTGGCAATTATTTGAATCTGTAATAGTTATTATGTATATTCCTGAATCCAGTTCATTGATGTTCGGCGTCACAGCTCCATTTGACCACTGGTAGCTATATGGTTCCGTTCCACCTGTCACAGTGATATTTATAAAACCGTTCATGCTGCCCGGACAGAGAGTGTTTGATTTAATTATAGGTCCAATGACCGGATTGGGATATACAGTAATAACGAAAGTATCTTGATCCGAACATAGGTTGGTATCAGTTACCTTCAGGAAATAGGCAGTGGTCGTATCAGGATAGATCATAGGATTGGATTCAGGTGAGATGAATTCATTGGAATCGGATGATGTCCATGCATAACTATACCCAGTGACAGGATCACAACCAACCGGAAGCCCTTGTGCTTCAGACCAGCACAATGCCGAATCGTTGATTGTACAGGCTTCAGGTAATTCATGTACAATCAACATTACAGTATCCGTATTACTCTCGCAGGTATCCGGTGTCTGGGTGACATGGAAATAGTAAATCCCTGTCGTATCGTAATTAAAAACCAAAGTATCCCCGGTATGAATGAGTGAATCATTCATATCATACCACCTGATATTTATTCCCTGCGCTGTAAGTATGGCTGAATCTCCATCACAAATAGAGTTATCTTCAACACCTGGTAAAGGCACGTTTTTCTCTGCCAGATGATATGTGTCAGTGGCAGTGCAGGAAAAGGCATCAGTAACGATAACAGTATATTCACCAGAATCCAGACTGTCTATGTCTTTGGTTGTACCTCCGTTTGACCACAGGTAGTTGAATGATGGTGTTCCTCCGGTTACAGAAATATTAATAAAACCATCCGAACTGCCCGGACAGAGGGAGTCTGATTTTGCCATAAAATCAATAACTGGATCGGGATGGACAGTAATTATAGAGGTATCGTAATCAAAACAACCGTCAGAGTTATTCACCTTCAGTATACACGCGGTGGTTACATCGGGACTGATTATAGCACATGCTGCGGAAATGGGAATACCGGATGGTATGAAAGTCCATTCATAACTATAACCAGGGGTGGAGTCACAACATATCATAAGTTTCTGTGCTTCAGACTTGCACAGTGATGTGTCTTTTATTATGCAGGCTTCAGGTGTATCATGGACAACAAGTGTTACTGTAACCGGATAACTTTCGCAGATATCCGGAGTCTGGGTAACATGGAACAGGTAAGTTCCCGCAGTATCATAATCAAAGGTCAATGTATTCCCGGTATGTATGGGGGTATCATTAAAGTACCATCTGATATTCATTCCCTCTGCTGTGAGTACTGCAGGATCTGGATATCCAAAACAGATGGTAACATCCTGGGCTTCCGGCGGAGCCACGTAGGTTTCTGTCAGGTGAATGGTATCAGTGGCGGTGCAGGAGTGATAATCAGAAACAATAACAACATAATCATCTGAAGCCGATACACTTATATCCTCAGTTGTGGAGTCATTCGACCACATGTAATGATATGGTTGTGTTCCACCGGTTACTAAAATATCGATATAACCATTATTGTTGCGGCAAAGGAAAGTGTCAATAAGGCTGACAGCAGGATTGGGATAAACGGTGACAGTGACAGACTTGCCGTCCTTACAGCCTGTAGTGTCGATAGTCACGGTCAGTGTATAAATAGTGGTGGTATCGGGGTAAATTTTTGGATTGGCTTCAGTTGAATTAAAACCAGGTGGTGTTGAAGTCCAATTATAACTATACCCGGAGACAGAATTACATCCTATTTGTATACCCTGTGCTTCAGACCAGCATAATGCCGTATCATTAATTGTGCATGCAACCGGTAATTCATGAACGGTAAGTGTTACCGAAACTGGATAACTTTCGCAGATATCAGGAGTTTGAGTAACCTGGAACAGGTAAATTCCCTCTGAAGTATAATCAAAGATCAATGTATCCCCGGTATGTATTAGGGTATCATTAAAGTACCATTTGATATTCATTCCCTCTGCTGTAAGTACTGCAGGATCCGGAGATCCATAACAGATGGTAACATCCTGGGCTTCGGGCGGAGGCACGTATGTTTCTGTAAGATGAATAGTATCAGTGGCAGTGCAGGAATGATCATCTGAAACAATAACAACATAATCATCTGAATAAGATACACTTATATCCTCAGTTGTGGAGTCATTTGACCACATGTAATGATATGGTTGTTTTCCACCGGTTACAGAAATATTGATATAACCAGTATTGTTTCGGCAAAGGAAAGTGTCAATACTTTCGATGACCGGATCAGGATAAACAGTAATTGTAACCGAATCTGTGGCTGAGCAGTTCGTACTGTCTAAAGTCACTGTAAGGTAATAAGTGGTAGTTTTATCAGGACAAACTTCTGGATTTGGTTCTGTGGTATCCAATCCTGCCGGCTTGGAACTCCATTCATATGAACAGCCTGCAACCGGCGTTGCACCCAGAGAAACCGTATCTCTCTCAGACAGACAGAATACCTGGTCATCAGCAACATTTGCTTCGGGTGTTGCTTTTACTATCAAGGTAGCTGTACTTACTTCACTCTCACAACCGGCAATAGTCTGTGTTGCATAAAATTTCCATATTCCCGTTGAAGGGTAATCAAAACAGAAAACGTTTCCTGTGTAAACAGAGGGTGATGTATGCGAAGGCTCCTCATACCATTTAATATCTGTTCCGGTTGCTTCCAGGCATTCTGATTGTCCATCACACAAAGACAGGTTTGATGCTCCAGGCGGTGGAACAGAATCAGGTTGTGAAACAGTGATGCTACCGGTAAGAGAACAAAAGACAGTATCTGTAACGGTTACAATATAAGTACCCTTTGTAAGTGAATCAATATCTTGTGTAGTATCTCCATTCGACCAGCTGTAATGATAATGTGCCCCTTCAGGGATTACAGTAAGGTTTATAAATCCGTCACTAAATCCAAAACAATTCGCGGAATCAGCTATTAACTTAATACTATCGATGACACAATAATTCCTGATGCAACGGACTGACATGGCTGAAGTTTTGTCTGACAGTCCCCTGTCAATTCCTGTTTCATCAATATTCAGCATCCTGTGATATGCCAGGCTATCTGTATTGGAGGTTGTCCAGGACCAACCAGCCTGGTTCGTATCTTTATATTCCCCTGATACTGACCTGTATCCTGCAAGAAGAATTTCCAGTCCTGAGGAGCCCTCTTCCTTCACCTGTGTTCCCTGGTCAGTACCCCTCCATCCTGTGGTATCAGCTGCTGAAGGATCCATTCCTAGATATTCCTCCAGGTTTTTCCATTCAGGATCAGTCGGGATGTGCCATCCGAGCGGACAAACACCCTGGTGTGGCTCACTGACAAGATAATTTGATACGATGTAAGTTGAATCTATGTTCATGGCAGTGATCCAGTCATACAGCCGGCCATACCGGGATGACCAGGATGAACTGTCATCCTCATAATACCAGGAACCGGACGGAGTGTAATAATTCAGATTCTCAGCCATCCACAGTTGTTCATTTATCCAAATTACTTTATAGCGAGTATTATCCCGTTCATCTGTAAATGAATTATAAATCCTGAAGCTGTCTGTCGCAGAATTGCCAAGGATGTCGGTGACAGTAACGGTATAGACACCTGAAGGAAGGCTGTCAATAGTTTCTGTTACATCACCGGTTGACCAGAGAATGTCATAGGGATCTAATCCTCCATGTGGTTTGATGGTAATAGCACCACCGGAATCAAACAATGATGAGCAGTGTTTTATTGTAACTAATTCTATTACAAGTGTATCAATAATCTTCAGACATCTTACTGAATGACCTTCTTTATAAACACTATTAAGTGCACGATATATCCGACCATCCCCAGCTGCAAATTTCCTGGAACAGCGAAAATTTACATCTATCATTGTGGAAGTAGCCAGATTTGAACCGCTTTTAATTCCTATAAAACCACCACTGACATTTCTCAAACCTCCGGGCATAACTGAGAATCCATATAGATTTGTGGAGGATACATTCGGATCTGTCCAGTATTCCGTTCCTTCTGATTTGAGTTTTCCACCTTCATCGGTTCCTCTCCATCCTGTATTTCCCACAATGCCGGGATCCATTCCAACAAATATTTCCAGCTGTTTCCAGTCATCATCTGTTGGAAGCTTCCATCCAACAGGACAAATACCCTGGTGCCCCGGTGTATTATCATAACCCATCATTTCATCCCATTGATACAGTCCGCCATAAGTGTCACAGTATACCAAACTGTCATTATAACAGTATTTTTCCGGGATCGAATTATCTGTTTGATTTTCAGAACCGTTTATTTTATTTCCGTAGTTCAGGTTTTCAGCCATCCATAGTTGTTTTCCGATAATTATTGCTTTATACCGATCATTATCCCGTTCATCGAGAAAAGTATCGTATACTCTTACGCTGTCAGTGATCCAGGCACCAACGGTATCGGTGACAGTAACGGTATACATTCCGGCAAGTATGCTGTCAATATCTTCGGTAATTGAACCGTTTGACCAGGAATAAATAAAGGGAGGGATACCTCCTCTTACCAGCAGATCAATAAATCCGTCCTGTCCGTTAATGACTGAGGTATTTTGAACGCTATCAAATTCTATATTCAACGGGTCTCTGACACAACGGACTGAAAACCCGAGATCCTTGCCGTGATAGGTACGGTTAACTTTTGAAACATCCCAGATCAGCTCCCGGTGCCATGCGTTGCTACTAAGGTACTCTGTAGAAGACCAGAAACTGGCGAGTTTACCTAAATTGTAGAAACTTCCATCATTGCTACGGAGGGCGCCAGGCAACGCAGTAAACCCGCTTGAATTATCTGCGCCGGTATTGGGTTCGTACCAGTGTGTAGTGCCGGCTTCTTTCATCTTTCCTCCGGCAACAGCTAATCCTCCTAAATAATCCGTCAGTTCTGTACATTCAGCATCACTGGGAACATGCCAGTCTGTTGGGCAAACACCTTGAACACCACTTGGATTTAAATCACTGGATGCACTGCCGTTCATTACGGCTGCCCAGGAGTATAATAATCCATATATGTCTTTATGGGAGATACTATCGTTAAATGCGAACCAATATTTGGTGGAGTCGTCACCTGAAATATCACCTGCCCCTATACCATTAACCATGGATGCTCCATCAGTATATCTGGTAGTTTTCAGGTTTTCAGCCATCCAGAGATGGTTCCCTATTACGATAACCTTATATACGGTTGTATCCCTTTTGTCCGTGAAGGTATCAAAGATCCTGATGCTGTCAGTAACAGAAACATCATGGGCATCAGTTACTGTCACTGCATATACGCCGGCAGAAAGGCTATCTATATCTTTGGTGGTTTCACCGGTTGACCACAGGTAGCTGAACGGAGGTATCCCGCTTTTGACGGTAAGGGTAATGGATCCGTCTGAAAAACCAAAACCTGTGGTGTGCGTGGGTTCAAATTCTATATTTAACGGATCTCGGACACAACGAACGGAAAAAGCAACATCCATTGTATATGTATTATCACGGAGTATCTGAGAAGTACTATAACCTAAACTCCTGCTCCATGCACTATTATTTTCACTAATAGTAGTTGACCATAAAACGGAATACAAGCTTATGTAATTAAAGGATTCACTCGTTCCTCTAGAACCTTCTGGTATTGCGGTAAATCCACTTTCATTATTAGCTCCTGTGTTTGGTGATATCCAGTGATCTATCCCAGTCTCTTTCATCTTTCCACCTTCAATCGTACCACGCCATCCGATTCCATCTGCTGTTGCCTGGTTCATTCCGAGATACATTTCCAACTCTTTCCATTCATTATCGCTGGGAACATGCCAGTCTGTTGGACAAATACCTTGAACGCGGCTGGGATTTAAGTCACTGGATGCACTGCCGTTCATTACGGCTGCCCAATGATATAATAATCCATATATGTCCTTATAGGAAATACTGTCATTATATACGAACCAGTATTTGGTCGAATCGTCACCTGAAATATCACCTATCCCTGTACCATCGACCATCGATGTCCCATCAGTGTATCTTGTAGCTTTCAGGTTTTCGGCCATCCATATCTGTTCTCCGATCTTTACTACCTTGTATCTTACAGTATCCCTTTCATCAATAAAGGTGTCGAAAATGCGTATGCTGTCCCTGACTATTGTACCAAGCGAATCTGTAACTTCTGCAGCATAAACACCCGCATACAGACCATAAATGGAATCTTTAGTCTCACCGGTTGACCATAGGATATGATAGGGAGGTAAACCAAAATCAATCTCAATTTTTGCTGATCCGTCCGAATATCCCAGTCCTGAAGTATTATACCCGGTAATTCTTATGTCAACCAATGAGCGTATGCACCGTACCGATCTGCCATGTTCTTTGTGCTGAGATTTTCCCCTGAAAATCCCTGGTTGATCTTTGTGAAGCCTTCTCATCCATGTATTGTTGGCATCAAGCTCGGAAGCGGTCCAGTATATACCCTCCTCAGCAAGTAATTCCCAGTGGTGATCGTTATGATTATAATCCCCTGCCAGGAGTGCATCAAATCCTGTTGCTCCCCCATATTTCAGACTATCTCCCTGTGTTCCCCGCCATACCTCTTCTGCATTTGCATCTGCCGGAACCATCCCAGTGTTTTTTTCGAGGGATTTCCATTCCTCGTCAGTGGGAACATGCCAGCCGGCCGGACAAATTCCCTGCGTCGTTCCAAAGACAGCATTATCCGCCGGGTTGTACTGCATCATTTCCCACCACTGGTAATATCCTCCCAGTGAATCACACATTCCGGGCTGATTCAGGTAACAGTATTTCTCTATAGTGTCATTATTGCTCTGATCAAATGTTGTATCGATAAGTGTTCCGTATCTCAGATTCTCGGCCATCCATACCTGGTTTCCGATCCTCACTGCTTTATATTCCTCATTATCGCGTGCATCGATAAATGTGTCATAAATCCTGATGCTGTCGGTAATGGTTATGCCAAGTTCATCTGTAATTATCACTTTATACAAGCCTGAATAAAGATGTTCAATATCTTCTGTTGTGGCACCGTTTGACCATAGGTAGGTATAAGGCGGGAATTTTTTGACGGGGATTTCCAGGTTTACTGAACCATCATTCCTGCCTATCCCGGTAGTGTGGGCAGGTGTAAGATGATAATCTGTTGAATCAAGGATACAACGTACTGCAAGTCCCTGATTCTGACTTATCGGGATATTATTGACAAGGCCTATTCTGGGATCGTTATACCAGACCTCTCTTCCAAATGGATTTGTGGTAATATCCTTTGAGGCTGTCCAGAACCCAGCAGTTGTTCCCAGGTTTTCGAAGGCGCCTGAGCTGATTATCCTTCCGTTTGGCAACAACCTGAAACCATATTTATCTGTTGCTTCTGTATTTGGAACCTGCCAGTGAATTGTATCGGTCTCTTTTAGTTTACCACCTTCATTGGCACCCCGCAGGCCGGAACTATCTATTGCATTTGGTGACATGCCAACGAATATTTCAAGTTCACTGACTTCCATATTTGTTGGTATATGCCAGCCGATCGGGCAGATACCCTGTCTTGTTCCGTGTTTCCCGTCCTGAGATGAGGCATATTGCATCATTTCATCCCACAGGTATAAACCACCATAAATAGAACATTTCGTCGGATCATCACTGTAACAATATTTTTCGGGCACCTGGTTATCTTCCTGTATATTTCCACCTTCGATATAATTACCAAAATTGAGATCCTCTCCCATCCATATCTGGTTGCCTATTTTAATAGCCTTATAGGTATTTCCATCCCTGGAATCATTGAATTTATCATACACTCTTATACTGTCACTGATCATAATCCCGCGTGCATCGGTAACAGTCAGACTGTACACACCTTCTTTTAATCCGTTAATTATGGTATCAGTTGAGCCGTTTGACCACAGGTAGCTGAAAGGAGGCTGACCACCGGTGATATTTCCCTCAACAGATCCGTCATCCTCACCAAGTCCGGAGGTATGGTTAGTTATAAAACTAATCTCCGGATCGGACATGATGCACCTGACGGACAGGGCATTATCATTGGGACTGCCACCGCGTCCAATGGAATGATTCCCGGATTCCAGTTCCCTGTACCATCCGTTACCGGCATCGTACACGTCTGATGTCCAGAAATAACATTGAGTTCCAAGTCCATTAAACGATCCGTCAGCATCCCTTTTACCTGCCCATAAAGCATTGAACCCGACAGCTATTTCAGATGTCAATGAATCACCTTCATTATTTGTTTGCCTCCAGCCTGGGTCATCCGCTGTTCCCGGAGTCATACCCAGCCATTCTTCTAAAGTAATCCATGCAGTGTCGGAGGGTAGCTCCCATCCTTCAGGACAAGTAGTGTTGGCTGTTGGCCAATCATATAACCTTCCATAGAGAGAGTGATAAGTGGCACTGTCATTATCATAATACCATGATCCTGAAACGGTCCTGTAGGACAGGTTCTCAGCCATCCATATCTGATCACCTATCCATACGACTTTATATCGCCTTCCATCCCTGCTGTCCCTTATAGTATTCCAGATACGGATACTGTCGGTTGCAGTGCTGTCACGGGCATCAGTGACTGTCACTGTGTACAGTCCTTCCGACAAATTATGGATGGATGTTGTAGTGTCTCCTGTGGACCACAGGTAGGTGAATGGACCGATACCTGTGACAGCGTCAATAGTGACTGATCCATCATGACCAGGCATTCCTGTAGTGTTTACCGCAGTCCATTCAAAGTCAACAGGCTCCCACTGGTTCAGGTTTACCAGCGAGTCGATCTCTGCTTCTGTAAGCAGGTAATTGTATATCCTCAGGTCATAAAGATTTCCTGACAGTGACTGCGTTGCATTAAAACCTGACCCGACGGCGTCCTGATCCTGACCAATGATCAATCCTCCGGGTGATATCACAACAGGATCACTATTTATGGCTTTAGTTCCATCAGCAAGAACTCCGTCAATATATATCAAAGATGAATCCCAGTTGCGTTGCACGACAAGCTGGTGCCATCTTTTGTCCTCAATGACACTGTTGTTGAATACAGCATTGACCTGATTTATGCTCAGGTTCCAGCTATGTGATTCAGTATGATAGCCGACAAGTAAAGCATCTGCAGTGCTGACATTCGCTCCGCTGATCATTGTGTTTAACTGTCCTGAACCAGTATGAGCTGTGTTTATTCTTATATTAGCTGTGATAGTAAAATCTCCAAGTTTATTAACAACAGAATATGGTATGGAGACAGCATCAACAGCATTATTCCCTGTGACCAGGAAATCCTGTATCGTTGCACCGCCCAGCAGTGTTGCGTGGTACATATTCGCTCCTGCATCGAGGGCGCCACTCGTAAAAGGATAATATGCCACTAGTCCCAGCACAGCAGCTTCAATAGTATCTGAACACCTGCTGATAAATCCTGCGGTGTCCACCGACTGGATATGATACTTGTGTATCACACCAGAGTTCAGTTCAGTATCTGTAAACACTGTATCATTGCCAGAGATTACCTCAATGCTATCAGCCAGTATGTTATCCCTGAAAATTCTATAGCTGCTGAGCCCTTCAATCCCTTCAGCACTCCATCTCAGGGTGATCACAGAAGTATCAGCCTCAGCTGTCAGGGTATCAGGGGCATGGTAATTGCTGTATAACCTGTGGCAATCTGCAGCAGTGAGGGTACGGTTGTAGATTCTGACGTCATCGATAAGCCCATTAAAAGATAATAGGGTTGGTGAAGTACCATTACGTCCAACAACAATGCCTGAACCCTGCCTGGTATAACCTGTTATTTCAACTGAATCTGCTGCTCTGCCGTTCAGGTAAAGGAACAGCGAGGTCTCATCCCTGCAAAGGACAACATGATTCCAGGAAGAATCGTCAGGGATAGCCTGTGACAGGACAGTAAATTTTTCTGAGGAGCTGTTGGTGATACTTCCTTCAATCTTACCATTGGAATGGTAAAATATACAAAATGCACCAAGCGCATCAGTAGTATCTGCCAGGATCATAGCACTATCTGAATAGCATCTGAACCAGGCAGAGACACTGGTGTTATATCCTGTATCCAATGTCAGGGGTGCCAGGCTTATATAGTCGTTTCCATCAAAATAATAAGCGCTATTGGTGCTGTCATAGCGGTCTGCCTGGAGCATTGCCCCATTGACCGTTCCATCAAAGCCATTCCCACTCTGATCGTCAGCATTACCTGTAAAGGGATACCAGGCTTCCAGCCCTGCCGGGACAAGCGTGGGGGCGGCAGATATTGTATCTGACGAAATGGAGGAATTCTCCAACTGATCTGCTGAGGTAATAAAATACGTATGGCTCTGACCGTTTATCAGTCCGGTATCCTTATAGCTTGTATCTGAGGGTCCTGAGACCGGTAAAGTAGCGATAAGAGAATTGTCCCGGTAAACATTTATACCTTTCAGCCATGTTAATCCTGCTGAATCCCATGATAATGTTACATTCCTGTCACCCGGGGTGACAGTGAATCCTTCAGGAGGATAATAATTGGCATACAGCTGCCGGATCTCAGGCAAGGTCAGTGCGCGGCTGTAAATCCTGATCTCGTCAAGGGCTCCGCTAAAGTGCAGTGAATCAGTTACTGATATACCATCTCTTGCTCCTATCCAGACCGGACTCGGATTCGGGGTAATGCTGTCCCATACAGGTTGCACACCGCTGTACTCAGCCTCAATGCCATTGATGAAAATCCGTGGCTTGCTACTGTTGGTATTTCTGTCCCAGGTACAGGCAACATGCTGCCAGCGGTCATAATTCAGCGTGGTGGAGGTTTCCAGGGCAGACCAGGCACCACCCTCATAACGGGCAAAACGCAGGTAAGGCAGGTTACCAACATTCCCGGTGGTATCAATCTGTAAGGTGATATCCCCGTTAGCATTTCCGTCGGTGCTGTCACGGCTGATGATCACCTGGATGGAATCGTTCCCGGGAACGGGTTTCACCCATGCGCTGACAGCAAAAGAATCTGTTCCGAAAGTAAAAGTGGGGGTGCTGAAATAATCATTGATGCCATCGAATGCAGCAGCATGACCTGCTTCTCCAAACCTGTCTTCAGGATAGATCACCACGCCGCTTTCAGCAGCATTATTTTCCTGACCCGACATGTCATTGCCATTGCCATTGAGGGGGTACCAGGCTGCCAGGTCCTGGTACAGAGTCTGTGGTGTGGCTTCCAGTGTGTCGGTGGAGATGCTCAGGTATCCGCTGGTGTCTTTGGAAATGATGAAATATTCATAGGTAACATTATTCAATACACCCTGATCTATGTAAATGGCATCCTCCTCTGCTTCGAATGGGACAGTATCATACAGGCTGTTATTACGATAGATAAATATGGTATCAAGCCTTTCCCATCGTTTAGGACTCCATGACAGAGTCACCTGTGACTTGCCTGGTTTTACAGCGAAGGAATCAGGAGGATGATGGTTGGCATAGAGTTGCAGCACTTCCTGCCAGGATAGGGGTCGGTTATAAATATATATGTCATCGACCGTTCCCGGGTAGTATTCTGATCCATTAAACTGAGATCCCAGAAACAGTTCACCGGTACCGGTGTATAAGGCAGTCGCAGTATCATGAGCAACAGTGTCACCATTAAGGTAGATATACCTGCTGCGGGATGCATTATCAAAGGTACATACCCAGTGTCTCCACTCACCAGTTTCCAGGAATGTCGCGGATGTGACAAGGTCATTATTCTGGAACCTGAACCCGAATGATCCTCCGGGTTCGTACTTTATATTCAGATACTGGTTATCTCCAGGTGTTCCCTGGTTAAATAGGTTGCCTCCCGCGGACGCATGTTTTTCCCAGAAAGAGAACGAGAAAGAGCTGCTTTCCAGGTCAAAACCGCTACCCAGGTTCATGTTGTTGTTGGAACCATTGAAAAGATAAGCCCGGTTGGGATTTCCATACCGGTCCATGGTCAGTGTAGCTCCGTAATTCGTGGCATGATGGCCGTTTCCGCTCTCATCTTCCGCGTCTCCTGTGAAAGGATAGATGGCGATCAGCTCATCTTCCAGTTGTACAGGAGTCACAGAGAGGGTATCTGTGGTGGTACTGGCATTCCCCAGTGTATCCTTGGATTTAATGAAGTAAGTATAATAATTGCCATTGACAACTGTTGCATCGGTATACAACGTATCATCAATGCCAGAGATTTCGATACTTTCAAGGAGGAGATTGTTACGGTAGACATAAATTGCCGACAGGGCGGACAATCCTGCTGTGTCCCAGCCGAGCGTTACCTGACCGTTTCCTGTATGAACCCTGAATGCATCCGGAGGATAATAATTGGCATAAAGCCGGTACACTTCTGTTTCTGTCAGGCTCCTTGAGAACAGTCGGAAGTCATCAATGCTTCCCTCAAAGAAATCTGACGAACCAGCAGCATTCCTTGCCCCGAACCACAGATGATCGTTGCCGGTGTATGTCTCAATGTTCGCCGGCAGAGAGGCCTGTCTGATTCCGTCAATGTAAAAGACAGAAGTGTCCCCATCCCATCCGAAAGTTAGATGATGCCAGCGGTTATCATTCAGGATATGATCGGAAGTAGCCTGGCCGGCACAGGCATACAACCTGACACCAATGTGGCCGCCAGGTTCAAGAGTAACCGCAAATTCAGGAGACGACTGATCACTGCCAATGATGAACCTTGGGGATCCCGGGTTCTGGCTTGTCTTGAACCAGCAGCTGAACTGTATAGTATCTCCTGAGGCAAAATGCGGGGAATATTGTAATGGAGTGTATATATAATCATCGGTTCCATCGAAAAGGTATGCAGCCTCTGAATCAATAAAACGGTCTGCAGCAAGCACAGGTCCGGTGATAGTTCCATGATAGCGGTCACCGCTCTCATCACCTGCATTACCGTTAAAGGGGTACCATGCAACCAGCCCGCCAGAAAACTCTGAAGGAGCAACACTTATGGTGTCGCTGGAGATGCTCAGATTGCCAAATATGTCTGACGAACGGATAAAATAGGTATAATTCTGATCATTGGTCAGTGAACTATCAGTATAAGATGTATCTGTTATGTTATTGATCTCCAGACTGTCAATCAGTGATCCATTACGATAAATAAAAACTTTGTCCTTGTACGACCAGTTTATGGTGTCCCAGAAAAGTGTTACCAGTTGATTTCCTGTTTGCACATAGAAGGTGTCTGCGGCGTGATAATTTGCATACAGTTGTTGTATTTCAGACTCTTCTAATGAATGATCATAAATTCTTATATCATCTATGAGTCCGTTGAACTCCGTCTGTAAATTATACCTGGAACCTATTGTAATATTGCCGGTAATTTCATAACCGGGATAATTAACTTCATCTATTGTCTCTCCGTTCAGGTAATATTTGAAGTCATCACCGTCATAGGAAAGGACAACAAAGTACCACTGTTTCTCTTTGATTTGCTTGACATTCCTCCAGACAGGGCCCAGCGGGGAATACCACGAAAGGAATTCATTATCCTCCTTAACAGCTAGATGGGGATTGTCAGTGTTAAAATCGATAAGGCGCGTATAACCTTCACTTTCTGTGCCGCCTATACCTTCTTTCCTGAACCATAAAGCACAGGTGAAATGATTATTCATTACATAGGGGATACTGATATAATCATCGTTCCCGTCAAAATCAAACGCGCTATTATGGTTTCCGAATCTGTCAGCTGTGAGCAAGGCATTATTTACAGTTCCGTCGTTCCTGTTCCCGCTCTGGTCATTGGCATTTCCGGTGAAAGGGTATAAGCATGCCAGGCCATCTGCGATGATCACCGGTATTACAGAAAGAGTATCTGATGAAATACTAATATTTCCAAATTCATCCACAGACCGGATAAAGTACGTATATACTTGTCCATTATCAAGTTCTTTGTCCGTAAATGTTGTATCGGAAATATCGTCTATGGTCAGGCTATCAAGCAGGTCATTGTCGCGATAGATATATACCTTGTTCAGGTCAGCCCATCTTTCAGGACTCCAGCTCAGCATCACCTGCCTGTCGCCGGTTTTAACTGAGAAAAAAGATGGAGGATGATAATTGGCATATAGCTGTAATATTTCTGCTTCTGTCAGTGACCTGTGAAAAATTTTTAAATCATCGGTTCGTCCCTCAAAACAGTCTGTAATCCCGCTGGAGTTTCTTGCCCCGAACCACAGATAATCATTCTGGACGTATGATCCAAGATTGCCAGGAAGGTTGGATTGTCTGATCCCGTCAACATAAAAGGTGGAAGTATCATTATCCCATCCGAAAGCAACATGATGCCATTGATCATCATTGACTTTCTTGTCAGACAGGGGTGGATCTGAACAGTTATAAAGTCGTACACGTATCTTCCCTGAATTTTGCAGGTATATCATAAATTCAGGTCCGCCACCGGGGTTACCACCTAAAATAAATGTTCCTGTTATGGGTTCCTGTGTAGTTCTGAACCATCCGCTAATCAATACCGGATCACCTGTGTTGAAGTGGTCAGAAAATCTCAGGGAGGTTGACACATAATTGTTGATACCATTGAAGTATAAAGCACCGGAATTATCTCCGAACCTGTCCTGAGCTGGGGCGGGTCCATTAACTGAACCGTCAAAGTTATGCCAGCCTTCATCATCTGCGTTGCCGTCGAAAGGATAATCAGCCCACAATCCATAGCTCAGTGAATCCCAATCATTTTCGTGATACAATGAATCTACCTCCTCCCGCTCCAAAACGCGGTTATAAATCCTGAGGTCATCCAGCCTCCCTTTATAAAAATTTTTATATCCTCCGTAATAAGGTGCATTATAACATCCGATAGTGAGGATCAGGTCATTTGCAATCAATGCTGCACCTGCGGTGCTTTCCTCCAGCATAAGGGATATTTCTGTGTTATTAAGGTATGCTTTGATGCCGGCGAGATTACCTGACTCATATGATAGAACAAGGTGGTTCCAGGAGCCGGTACCCGCTGCCGTGCCTGTTGACCAGCTTGTCCACATATTATGCCTTCCGTAACTGAATACCTCACCTTCACCGGGAATCATCAGGCTGTAGTTGCAAGGAGTGTCCCCTCCTTTTGCCAGCAGCTGTTCTGCCTTTCCTGATGCTTCTGCCTGCCAGTACCATACAGATAAAGTGATCCCGGCAGTTAAATCAAGGCTTGTATGATCAAATACCTCAATGAAGTCATTAATCCCGTCAAAATAATAGGCCCCTGAAGCATTCCCAAACCGGTCGGAAGAGAGGATTGCACCGTTTACAGTACCATCATTACCCTGACCGCTCTGGTCATTTGCATTGCCATTGAAAGGATAATGGGCGACCAGTCCTTGAGAAAGATCAATCTGTGCCCAGGTAAGTTTGAATAGAATCAGTAAAATACATGAACATACTATTCTTTTCATAGTAGATAAGTCTGGTTCAGGTGAAAGATCAGGTTTAGATAGATGTATTAAAAATAAGTCTTAAAGTATACAAATTCAGCTAAAGTGGACCGCTGTTTCCAATCGCGGTTTCTATATAAATATAAAATTAAAACAATTTGTTAAGTTATTTACAACATTTTTTTGTAAATTTTCTGTCATTTTAATAAATTAGGTAATCCCATTAAGTCAGGATAAGCAGAAATGAGACAAATTATATGTTTACTTACTTTATGTGGTTTGGTATTATCTCCTGTCCTTGCACAGAAGCTCGTCCAGACAACCGGGGAAGGACAGGTTGAATGGACGAGCAAAAAGAGCGAAGATGAGGTGAAGAAAGAGGCCAGACAAAAAGCCACTATCGATGCCCTCAGAAAGGCATTTGGCGAGGTTGTCTATGAAAGTAATGCCATGTATATTAAAAATCGCAATACAGGCACTTTAACAGAAACCAATACTGTGTTCAATATGATAGGTGATATAGAAGTAAAGGGTGAGGAAGTTGAAGAGATAAATGAGGATTTTGAAACTATTCAGGGAACGAGAACTACAGGTGATAAGACCATAGAAGTGAAAGATATAAAATGTGTGAGAACCATACTTGCCAGGGAAATGACCACACCACCCATTGAATTTAAAGCGTTCCCGCTTGGCTGTCCCAATATTAACTGCAAAAAGACAGAATTTATGGATGGTGATGACCTGTATTTTTATTTTAAATCTCCAGTAACAGGTTGTTTGTCCATTTACATTGATGATGGTGAAGTATCTCAACAGGTGCTTCCCTACCAGGCAATGCCGCCGGAATATGAAGGAGGAATAAAGGTTCGGGCAGACCAGGAGTATTATTTTTTTAAGGACAGTAAGGAATATGATTATTTCGAAGAAGAAGACAATTATATCAGGGAATATAAGCTGTATGCAAAATCCCTGCAGGATCAAAACCAGATCTTTGTAATCTTTACAAAAACACCATTGAATAAAGTCGCTCTGAGAGACGGGAATGAGGATGAACTTACTGAGGCTGAGCAGAAGGCAAATTATACTATGCCCTTGGAAGCCAATTCAAAAGATTTTATAAGATGGCTTATTAAAAATAAGAGTCACAGGGAAGATATGCAGATTAGCCGTTCATTTATAACCATTACCAGGGATTAAAGATTTTATTGTTACTTAAAATTTAAAAAATATAGCCATGAGAGCCGCAATACTTATCTCACTGGTTACAATGATGTTTACAATTAATGCTTTGTACGCCCAGAATAATAAAATATACAGTGCTGAGACGAATGCACAAAATTTTAACATGGAAAGAGTGTATGAAAGAGGAGCACCTCCTGATCTGTATTGTGATCTTGATTTTTCAGATGAAAATGGGAATTCTATTCTTGAAGCTGAAGAAACCGCTGAACTTAGAATAAAACTAACCAATAAAGGCAAAGGTGTTGCCCAGGGCATGGAAATACGTGTCCTTGAGGAATATGCTGCTGATCCTAATCTCAAGATTGATATGGAGCATGAGGTATATTATCTGTACCCTGAACAATCTGTTGAGTTTAAAATTCCTATAAAAGCCGGTTTTTATATTAAATCTGCTGAACACAAATTCAAGATTCTTGTCATGGAGCATTTCTCGTATGATATGGATCCGGCTTATCTGTTGCTTAATACCCTTGAATATCAGAGTCCCAAACTGGCCTTTGCAGGTTATGAAGTGATAGATGCCGGAGAGAATACCATGGCATTGCAAGAGGACGGACAGTTACAATTAGGCGAACAAGTACAGATTAAAATAAACATTCAGAACAGAGGACAGAATATTGCCAGAAATGTCAGATATAAAGTCATTTCGAAAGACATGAATAATGTTTATCTGGAAACGGTTGAAGGAGAATTAGGAGATTTAAAAGTCAATGATCTTAAAGATTTCAGGTTCCAGGTAGCTCCCGGTAAAAGAATAGATCCAAACAAACCATTGCCCCTGTTTCTTACTTTAAACGTTGAAAAGGATATAGGAGGCATGAATGATTTTCAGATACCTATCTATCCGAACCAGAAACCACCTAAAACTGAAATACATGAAGTTAAACCCAATTATGATGAATTGCAAAAACAAATGGGAAGATTTGAGGTTACGTCCAATAAATTTACAACCAAAATAAATGCAAAAGATATCAGGATTGTCCCGGCTGCAAAAAAAATCAGAGCTGACGCTGTAGGGATTATTTTCGGCATTGAGAAATATACTGAGCTGAGCCCTGCTAAGTACGCTGAAAATGATGCATTAATCATGGAAAAATACTTTAAAGACTTACTGGGCATTGACAAGGTCGTAACAATTATCAATGAGGAGAGTGACGATCTGGATTTTGATAAGGTGTTTAATCCTAAATATGGGCAATTAAAAAATCTTGTGATTAAGGATAAAACTGATATTTTCGTTTTTTATTCCGGGCATGGGCTCCCTTCTTCAGATGGAGAACAGGTTTATCTTTTTCCTTCAAACGGAATGAAGGCAAGGCTTGAAAGTGATGGTTATAATATAGATACACTCTACAAAAGCCTTGAAGCTTTAGAAGCCCGCAGTGTCACTGTTTTTCTCGATGCCTGTTTCTCCGGGGAATCGAGGTTCAGTGAGACAATTCCTAAAGAAAATATTGGTGGTTTTAAAGGCGTCAAGGTTAAGCCCAAGATTTACAAACCGTGGGAAGCTGATTCGACCTTCTCTGTTTTTTCCTCTTCCGGTTTTGAAGAAACATCCTGCATTTTTGATCCCAGTCAGACCGGATTGTTCACTTATTATCTGTGCGCCGGATTATCGGGAGATGCTGATTTTGATAATAATAAGAAGATTACTTTTAAAGAGTTGGAAAGATATGTCGGAAAAGAAGTACAGGAAACTTCAAAAAAGTACAGCAGTGTAGGACAAACACCAGAATTTCATGGGAACAGTGAACTGATTCTCGTTGACTATAATTTTAAATAATCAAATGCACAGGTATCTCAATAATTTATTACTGGTACTGTTCCTTGCAACATATTCTTTATATGCCCAGGTTTATAATAATAATCCCTATATTACGAATCTCAAAGCCCTGCCAAGAGGACAAAAAATGGAGATCCGTTATGACCTTGTACATGCTAAATTCTACCAAACTTTTAACATTGATCTGTACGTGAGTCTTGACGGAGGTCAAAATTTTATGGGCCCTCTTAAAATGGTCGATGGTGACGTAGGTGATTCAATTCAGGAAGGCCGATCAAAAATCATTACCTGGGATGTATACCGGGAAATCCCGTATTTTACAGGGAAAAACGTCAGATTTGAACTGCAGACAGAAACCATTGAAGCCGAACTGGAAAGAAACTTCTATGCAGGCTATATGGCTTCCTCCAGAGCACCCATCGGTCTTGTTTTCGGACTTGTCGGAAAAACAGGATTTTATCTGTCTGCGAGTCTAAATCCGGGTGAATTTATCGATTGGGAATGGCCGGTAGGTAATGGAGGATTTATTACTCATTATCCTGATGATGGATTCTATGAGTATACGGGTGAAACTAAGTTTCAGCGTCTTTCAATAACCGGCGGTCTTTCCTTCCAGCTTGGATGGAAAACACATCTGTATCTTGGTGTGGGCTATTATCAGTGTAACAGTTTATGGAGAATTAGAGAGAAGGAGTATCCAGATGAAATATCCGGATATTCCTGGATAAAAAATACCGATGATTCATTTGAAAGTCTAGAAGTGGAAGGAGGACTGCTGTTTGATTTTAAACATTTCTTCTTAAGAGTAGGAGTCGCATATCCGACATTGGATGAACAATCGAAAATGAATGATTATCAATGGATAGAGCCTGCAGCAGCAGTCGGGATCACTTTTTAATAGGGTCGTTTTTGACGTCAATTATAAAAATGACGAGACAGTGAATACCAGGATTTTATATATACTATTATTTCTTCTGCTATGCTTGTCGACCTGTGAACCACCCTTCGACAACAAACCTCCGGTCGAAAAAGAGTCTATTAATAAGATTGAGGTTAAAACCTCAATGATTATTAATGTACAGTACACCACAGCCACTCTTACAACCGAAGATATCAAATATGTAGAGATGGATATTACAGATCATGGTCATTGTTGGAGCCTTCGGGAAAATCCGGCCGTTGATGATAGCACATCCGGCAAATCACAAATGAGTGCTTATTCAGGCGGCTCTTATACAAGCCAGCTGTCCGGATTAATCTGCGATACCACTTATTATATAAGATCATTTATACAAGTAAACGGGACTTATATTTATTTTCAGGATACGACTATGAAAACCCTCAAACCAGCTAATCCTGCGATCGGAGAAACAGATATACTCTCCATAACGCAAACCGGCGCAACTGTCAGAGGGAATGTCGAATTGGTTAATGGTGATTCAATCATTGAAAGAGGTGTATGCTGGAATACCACTCCTGGAGATTATCCAACAATAAATGATAATAAGATATCTGACACCGGTTCAATACACGGAACAATTGAATGCATCATTGGCTCACTGGAACCAAACACTGAATATTACATTCGCACCTATGCAACAAACAATTTTGACATCACAGGTTATGGCAGAACAGATACAATCAGGACCAGAGGCATACCGACTGTCCATATTAGGAATATATTTGATATACGGCCGGATTCAGTGAAGGTAACAGGTGAAATATCCTCTGATGGGGACTCTGAAATTACCGGATATGGTGTATGCTGGAACACTACGGGTAAACCTGATATAAATAAGGATAACTATTCTGGGGAATCCGGCGCACCGGTCAATAAAGAATATACCGTCCAAATGACTGGGCTTGCTCCCTCAACCTATTACTATATCAGATCATACGCAACCAACCGCTATGGCACAGGCTATGATGGAAAGGATTCTCTGTTCCATACATTATCAGGCATTCCTGTACTGTCTGCAACAAATATCACACAGGTACAATCTACCTCCCTGATATGTTGTGGTGAAATAAAATCTGATGAAGGTGCAGATATCACTGAAAGAGGAATTTGCTGGAATACGACAGGTAGTCCTGATATTTACGATAACAAGGTAATTGCCCGGGAGAATGAAACTGATTCTTTTTGTGTCACAATTTCCGGTTTATTGCCTAATACTAACATTTATTTCAGGGCTTATGCAAGTAATGACTATGGTACAGGCTACGGTCCTGAATGTGACACCATAACAACAGCATGCGATGCCTTTACTGAAGGATCAGGGGAAATATGTGATCAGGTATGGAGCATGGAAAATGCAGATGTTGGTATAATGATAGACAGTTCGAAAGATCAGCGTAACAATTCAATTAATGAGTATTATTGTTACGCTAATGATGAAAATAATTGTGATGATTATGGAGGAATGTACCAGTGGAATGAGATGATGAAATATTCCACCGTTGAAGGTTCCAGGGGTATTTGTCCTGCCGGATATCATATTCCTTCCGAATCGGAATGGCAACGACTGATCAATAACCTTGGTGGAATATCTGTCGCGGGCAGCAAGTTGAAGGAAGCAGGCACCAGTCACTGGCAGACCCCGAATGATGCAACCAATGAGAGCTACTTTACAGCCCTGCCAGGTGGTTATCGTTCATCTGAAGGTTTGTTCAGTTCTATCAGACGGAGCGTTTGTTACTGGACTTCCACAGATAACGGAAATCAAGACTATGCTTTCTACCGCTCCCTTTATTACAACAATTCAGAGGTCCCGCGCACATTCGGGAGCAAATCGACTGCCTGTTATGTGAGGTGTATTAAAGACAAATAATTCTTTGGTTCATTTCTCTTTTGCAGAAGTAAAAGAAATGGACAGTCTGTACAGGTAATTTATTTTCTATCAAAATCTTGCATTTGTCTTTCAAACTTTTTAATTTGGGATTTGTAGCTTTGAATGGAGTATATTATTCTTATTATTTCAGTTTATACTTTCACTAAAACAATAAGTATAAAATGAAAGAAAAATGTACAAAAAACCTGAAACGATGAGAAAAATACTTGTGTTCTCATCGATGTTCGTTTTTATTTTCCCTTTCTATTTGTCTGCCCAGCGTGTGATAAGCGCAAACTCTCCCGTCAGGGAATTCTCCATGCAGCTTGAATTCAAACGGGGCATCCCTCCCAACCTGTTTGCAGTAATGGAATTCACCGATCTAAACAGGAACGAGATTCTTGAAGCAGATGAAACAGGAGAATTCACAATAACTATTGAAAACAAAGGCAAAGGTGATGCACAGAACCTGCGAATCAACTTTCTTGAAGAAGGGATCAAAGATCCTGCTCTCAAAATAACTGGGAAACAAATGATCCCATTCCTGAAACCTAACCAGAAGGTTACCCTTAACTATGAGTTCAAAGCAGGCTTCAACATCCATTCGGCCACGCATAGATTCAAAATTTTAGTATGACTTAAAAACCCACCGCCTTAGGCGGTGGTAATGTATGTATAGCTACGCTGTTGATTTGCTATATTTGTTGTATGGGTGAATATCGCAAATTAACACATGTAGTATATAAGTGT
>Ga0172362_10000808_pt1 | contig 26396 bp, 30 predicted proteins | sample LakKivs1_kivu2a2_FD_114534 | JGI IMG/M metagenome (GOLD analysis project Ga0172362, IMG submission 114534) | Sediment microbial communities from Lake Kivu, Rwanda - Sediment s1_kivu2a2 | ecosystem: Environmental > Aquatic > Freshwater > Lake > Sediment | place: Rwanda: Western Province, Lake... | reverse complement strand
CGTCATCATGCCGAACCACGTACACGGAATCATCGTTATCAATTGTAGGGGCGAATCTCGTATTCGCCCTGGCGATTTTCATGAACCAAATTCGGGCGATCACAAGGATCGCCCCTACGGGACAACGGCGGGGTCTATAGGCCGAATAATACAGGCGTTCAAATCCAGGGTCACCCACGAATATATCATGGGTGTGCGACAACAGATATTGCCCCCATTTAATGGCAAATTATGGCAACGCAACTATTATGAACACGTCATCCGCGACGATGTTTCCCTGAACGAAATCCGCAAATATATAACGGAAAATCCGTCGCGGTGGGCCGAAGACGAGGAGAACCCGGCATGTTCAGTCCCCCAGAGTGTAAACTGGCGAAAGCACGAGACACCTTAGCCTGCAATAAAAGTTGCGCTTGACTGATATAATCGACACCTATAAAATATCATCATTCATAGCAGCATTTAACAAAATCATATCGAGCAGGAGGATACTATGGAAAACGGCCTCAGAAATGAAAAACCGTCACCTGCCAGGAATCCTCAACGGATGTTCACAACGGACTCCGCCATCCACATTGCCACCAGTCACCTCAAGAAAACGCGGATAATACAAGCCCTGCTTATCATTGTCGCGATCCCTATCGCATATGTCCTCTGGGTGGTCGCCCAGCGGCAACTCGATCTTGACGTCATCTTCACGGCGCGCGCGGCCATGCTCACCGCCCTGCCATTTGTTGTGGCAGCCCTATTCTCCCCGCTACTGCTGCGCCGATACCCGAAGGAAGTGCGCTGGCGCGGATACATCATTCAGTGGTTCATCATAGCGGTGTTCTTCAACATCGTCTGGCAGGTGCCACCACTAATTCTGAAGTCGTCCGTGTTCGACCCTCTGTGCTCGAACGGCGTTTGCCAGGGCACACAGGCGCATCTGCCCTACTACATATTCTGGTGGGGCTATCACTCATCCGACCTCGATTACGGCTACATGACGCGGTTCTGGATACTGGCCGAGGTTTCATTCTGGATAGTAAGCATCCTTGCAATTGTGGGGCTGGTGAAACTGTGGCGCGGAAATGAGAAGCAGGCCTTCGCCATCTTCGGTGTGTGCGGGGCGTTGCAGCTCTATAACGTGCTCTTCTTTATGGGCAACGGCGGCATAGTCGGGTTCGAGTCTAACGGTAAGATATTCGATAACGTTGCCACAGATTCGCCGCTGGCGCCTATCCTCTACTGGACGTTCAACTCCCTTTGGGGTATCGCCGGACTCGTTGCCTCCGTCCTCTCCTTCAGGTGCCTTTTCTTCATGAGCAGAAAACGTAGCAAATCAGGAGTCCAGAAGGACAGGTGCGATGAACCCGAAGCTGAGGTCGCGGGCCTTCAACCAGAATAGCTCCTTATAAAGGAATGCGAATCAGCCCTCCAGTTATGGAGGGCTGATTCTAATCTATATCCAATATTTTAATGCTATCCCAATCTCGACACCAGTATGAGAGGCCAAGATGAAAGCCATCGTCGTCTACGAATCCCTGCAGGGCAACACACGCAGCCATCGCCCGAGCTAAGGTGGGGGACATGGGGGCAGAGGGGGCGGGGGGGTTCTTAAATCACATCTGGTATTGACGTTTGACTCACATTACTTACGGCTGTAATATAGCACCATTAGTAGAATCAGTTTAAAAATTACTGTCAGGTGCATCAATAGTTCCAATGAGATAATCTTTGGCTTTAACTATGTGGAGGAAAACAAATGAAAGTTGTGGTTTTAGGGGCAACAGGAACTACAGGACGATTGGTCACTGATGAGGCATTGGCACAGGGACATGAGGTAATCGCATTCGTGCGTAGACCAGATGCGCTAAAAGAGCGCAAAGGGCTTACGATTACCAAAGGATCAATTGAGAATCAGAGCGAGATGCGTGATTGTTTTACTGGAGCGGACGCAGTTGTCTCGTGTCTTGGCGCACGCTTCAGCTTCCGTGTTTTACTCAAAGGCACTAATCTACAACAGAGAACGCTCCCTAAGATCATTTCAGCAATCAACGAAGCAAAAGTGAAACGTTTTGTGCTTATGTCATCTTTCGGCTCTGGAGAAACAAGGGCTAAATCATCTTTATTTCTTAAGGTTTTTCTCTATTCTTTCCTTGCCAAAAAATTGTTTGATGACAAAGCTATTGCCGAGAAATCGCTTCCTAATTGCAATGCAAACTGGACGGCTGTTTACCCGGTAACCTTAAAGAAAGCTCCTGCCATTCCATCGTCAGATCTCGTGCCGCTCGATACAGTTCGCAAAGTTCCCGGCATTCCACGCTTGCCTTTTGCCAATGTTGCAAAATCCTTGGTCAATCTAATTCCTGAAGAAAACCGATCTGGCCAAAAACTTCTTCTAACTATCCCAGGCGGCTGGCGATAATAAAAAAGAACAAAGCAATATGCAACTAACAAGGCGCTCAAGGGCGCCGCTTCGCGGCTTGACAGCCCCAACCGTCGCCCGCGCTGGGGCGGGGGACGCGGGAGCTGAGGGGGCGGGGGGTGGAGCGGGGGGAAATAAGATAAGGTAGAGAAATGAGAATACGATTTCTCCTTGTAATCAGTCTCATTCCAATCCTAGTTCTGCTGCCAGAAGCATGCAGCCAGACTACTCATGACATATCCCCAACACCTGATTTTACTCAAACACCGACAATCACTTCGCTGATAGTTTCAAATCAAAACGTTTCTGGTGAAATAACTATGAATCAGACTTGGTCTGGGACTATATACGTTACCGGTGACATTTGGATGAATGAATCGGTCACACTAACAATAATGCCTGGAACTACTATACTCATCTCTGCTGGATCAGATGACCAAGAAATGGGAAATGCTCTCAGTGGAAATTGGCAACCCGACACAATGGGCTCATTATATACAGAAGACTATGCAAAAACGCACATCGAGATTGTAGGAAGGATTGTTGCTATGGGAGAGCCTGACAGATTGATCAGGTTCACTTCAAATTCTCCAACGCCAACTTATGCTGACTGGAGTGAGATCAGATTGTATCCAGGTAGCAAGATAGATTACAGTGTAGTGGAATACAGCGGTAGAGCTGGTATAGCTTGGCAAAGCCACACAGATGTCCAAGATGCAAACATTACAATATCCAATAGCGTTATACAGCATGTCTTCTGGGGAGGCATTGTAGCAGGACCAGGCTCGTGGGATATCATCGCAAACAATATCTCTGACTGTGGCAGTGAGGGAATAGCAATTGAACCAGTGGCTGGTGAACCATATATTGCAGAAAATACCATAACAAATTCCACTGTTGGAATTGCCACAATACAAGGATCGTCCGCAACCATAGATAACAATACTCTGACCGATAACATCAAAGGAATACTATCGCGTGGTAATGACATCATAACCAATAACACTATCAGTTGTCCGTCACAAACGATTCATGAGCAGAGCTATTCAGGCTATACTTTTCCATACATGGTTGAACCGCCGATCATACTCTTTACCGGGATTCTGATAGCAGAGAATGCTACTACAACAATCGATTTCAATAACATATCAGACAACCAAAGAGGCATTGCGATTGGGCCCAATTCGCTCCCAACATTGACAGTTAGAAACAACAACTTCTATAAAAACGCTTTCAACCTTTGGTCTGATGCATATGGAGTCACCATCGATGCACCAAATAACTGGTGGGGAACTGTTGATTCCAGCGAAATTGCCAATAGTATTCATGACTATTATGACGATTCAAATGTTGGTATGGTCAACTTTCAGCCAATAGCATATATACCAATCGAATCAGCTGGTATAAAGAAATAATTTTAAGACCACGAAAATGCGTAATTCTTAAATAGCAAAGAAATCCACAAGATAGTCAGCCGCATTAAAGAGTCTCTGTGGGGCAACACCCCAGCCGTCGCCCGCGCCATGTCGGGGGACGTGGGAGCTGAAGGGGCGGGGGGTGGGGCGGGGGGTGCTCCTCAACTAGCGCAGAGCTACGGCGAGGGACGTGGGAGCAGAGGGGGCGGGGGGTTCCAGAGTTCGCAATATTGACAGCATTTAAACAATGTACTATTATCTGTACAGACAACATTACATTTAACACATATTCTAAAGATACATCAGGAAGGTGAACTATGTTAAAAACCACAACCGTCACTGAATTGCGTTCCGACCTCTCAGCCTATATCGCCAAACTGAGCGACGGCCCGATAACTATAATGTCGCGCAGCCGTCCCGCCGCAGTTCTCGTCGATCCTGAAACGTTCGATACCCTGCTGAAAGAGTGCGAACTGCTGGAAGATATACTTGACGGCCGCGCCGCCGTAGGCGAATATCTCAAAGACCGCAAATCGGCTGTTGACGCGGAAGAGGTCTTCAAGCGTCTCGGTAGTTAATTATGAAATACACCCTGAAACTGCATCGGGATATAGAGAAACAACTTGCACGAATCCCTTCCAAACAAAGGGAGCGCGTAATTGAGACCATGCGCTCACTGCGCAGCGATCCCCGTCCGGCAGGTTGCATCAAGCTGGACAATATCCTCTATCGCATACGTGAAGGCCAGTACCGGATAATCTACGCGATTTTCGACAACGAGGTAGTGGTTTTCATCTGCAAGGTCGCCAGACGCACCGAGACAACCTATCGCGACCTGCAAAAGCTGCTGGACAGAGCAATCAGGGAAATCAAAAAATAATCGTCGCCTTCGACGCCCTATTAGTCAACACCGCAGCCGTCGCCCGCGCTGTGGCGGGGGGTAGAAAAAGACAATGAACACACGTCACGATTCGGATAATCTCCACCGCCATTCGCTGCGTCTGCAAGATTTCGATTACACGCAGGAAGGCGCATATTTCGTGACCGTTTGCATCAAAGATCGCGCGTGCCTGTTCGGCGATATATCGGACGGGAAAATGATTCTGAATGATGCCGGAAGGATCGCGGAGAAATATTGGAATGACATCCCCACACATTTCCCCCACATCGAATTGGATGAATTCGTCATCATGCCCAACCATGTACACGGAATTTTATCGATAATCACCGCCGTAGGGGTGAAAAATTTTTCGCCCCTACATCCGAAACAAATGCACGGCCCATCAAAGACGATAGGTTCCGTAATCCGCGGTTTCAAAATCGGCGTGACCAAATGGATGCGGCAGAACACGCCGGTTTACAATGTCTGGCAACGCAATTATTATGAACATGTCATCCGCGACGACGCATCCCTGAACGAAATCCGGCAATATATAATAGACAATCCATCACGATGGGCGGAAGACGAGGAGAACCCGGAATGTTCAGTTCCCCGATGTATAGACGGGCGAAACCACGAGACACCTTAGCCTGCAATAAAAGTTGCGCTTGACCGATATCATCGATAACTGTAAAATGCAACCATTTACAGCAGCAGTTAACAAAATCATATCGAGCACAGGAGGATACTATGGAAAGCGGACTCAGCAATGAAAAACCGTCACCTGCTAGGAATCCTCAGCGGATGTTCACCACGGACGCCGCCGTCAGTCTTGCTGCCAAGCACCTGAAGAAAACGCGAATAATACAAGCCTTGCTCATCCTAGTTGCCGTGCCCATAGCATTGATCGCATGGGTGGTCGCTTCGCGAGCCTATGATTTGGATGTCATCTTCACGGCACGCGCGGCTATGCTCACCGCCCTGCCTTTCGTCGTACTAGCCATATTCTCCCCGCTTATGCTGCGCTATCCGAAGGAAGTGCGCTGGCGCGGCTTTGTCATGCAGTGGTTCATCATCGCTGTGTTCTTCAACATTATCTGGCAGGTACCCGCCCTTGTACTTAAGTCGTCCGTGTTCGATCCCCTGTGCTCGAACGGTGTATGTCAGGGCACACAAGCCCATCTGCCCTACTACATATTCTGGTGGGGTTATCACTCATCCGATCTTGATTACGGCTATATGACACGCTTCTGGATACTGGCGGAGGTCTCGTTCTGGATAGTCAGCATCCTCGCTATCGTAGGGCTGGTAAAACTGTGGCGCGGAAAAGAGAAACAGGCCTTCGCCATCCTCGGCGTATGCGGCGCTCTGCAGCTCTATAACGTGCTCTTCTTCATGGGCAATGGCGGCATAGTCGGATTTGAGTCGAACGGCAAGATATTCGATAACGTTGCCACAGATTCGCCGCTGGCGCCGATCCTGTACTGGACGTTCAACTCTCTCTGGGGCATCGCCGGGCTTGTCGCGTCGATCCTCTCATTCAGGTGCCTTTTCTTCATGACCAGGAAGCGGACTAAATCGGGAGTCCATCAGGACAAGTGCAATGAGCCCGAACCTGAGGTCGTAGGCGTTCAAGGGGATTAGCATCACGGGGCAGCCCGGCACCGGTCGTCATACTCAATTGCAAGCAGAGGGCCTTAGCTGTGAGCAGTAGAGGAAAGATAATAATATTGGCTTTGTTCTTCACAGCTATCGCGATGCTGTCTCTCCCGGCCTGCTCTAATAAGGCTGTAACAACCGGCCTGAGCAGCGGCTCGATAATCCAGGATAGTTTAGCGCGTACCTACCTCCTTTATATCCCATATTCATACGACGGGACACAGTCGATGCCGCTCGTAATCGTCCTCCATGGCGGCGGAGGCACGGCACAGGGAATGATCGGGCTGACACAGGACGGCTTTAACAACCTTGCGGATGAGGAAGGCTTCGTCGCGGTCTACCCTCAGGGATTAGAAGTGGCCGGATTCGAGGCGGGATGGAACGACGGAAGGGATGAGCGGTTCTCGCAGACAGACGACGCAGGTTTTATATCGGCGCTGATCGACTACCTCGAACAGACCATTAACATCAATCACGACCGTGTATATGTAACCGGCATATCGAACGGCGCGCACATGTCCATGTGCCTGGCCCGCGAGCTATCCGACAGGATCGCGGCTGTCGCTCCCGTAGCCTATGCCATGCCGGAGAAATATGCTTCAACGCCGGTATCGACGGAACCTGTCTCGGTGCTGGTGATGACGGGCACCGAAGACCCCCTCACACCGTGGGAGGGTGGTGAGACGCCGGACCCGACCGGCGAGCGTATGCTGGGAAGCATATTATCGGTTCCTGCGACGATGGAGGTCATAGCGGCCAGCGATAATTGTTCCTCTATACCGGTGGTCTCCTGGGAACCGAATGCAGCCCCGCTGGACGGCACTAGCGTAAGGGTTGAGACATTCAGCCAGTGCACCAACGGAACCGAAGTGATACTATATGCCATTGTAGGCGGTGGGCATACATGGCCCGGCGGGTGGCAGTATTCATCTGAGCTTATCATCGGTAAAACGTGCAGGGACATTGACGCCTGCGAAGTAATATGGGACTTCTTCCAGAGGCATAGCAAGTAAAGATATCATATTTATATCAAAGGAGGGCACCATGAAAGCTATCGTAGTTTATGAATCCCTGTGGGGCAACACAGCAGCCATCGCCAAAGCTATTGCGGAGGGCATAGGGCCCGAGGCGCGGGCGCTCTCCACCGCCGAGGCCACCGCCGCGGTTACAGCGGACGCCGACCTGATAGTGGCGGGCGCTCCGGTGATGGCCGGAATGCTCCCTTCCGACAGGATGCTGGAGATGCAGCGTAAGAACGAAGACAAAAAGGCGCCCAAGCCGCCCGATCTTTCTCAACCATCCATGCGCTCATGGCTCAATGCGCTGCCAAAGGGCAAAGGCCGCGCCACCGCCTTCGAGACACGGTTCAAGTGGTCGCCCGGCTTCTCCGCATCCGCAATCATGAAGGGGCTGGAGCGAGCCGGCTACAGCAAAGCGGCCAAGCCGCAGGATTTTATCGTAAAGGGCACCTATGGCCCGCTCAAGGAGGGGGAGATTGAGCGAGCGAGGGCGTGGGGCGGGGAGCTGGGGAAGCTGATAAAATAAACAGCTTAAGAAAGGAGTCCAAGATGAGCATCAATATTTACTCTATTCCTTTGGGGGTTGATCGCGTCCATATCATCAGAGGGGAAAAAACGATTATCATCGACGGCGGAATGGCTGGTCAGGCCAAGAAGTTCGCCAAAGCTATTGAAAAACTCTCGATAAAGCCGGAAGATATCGTACTTATTGTGCTCACTCACGGCCACTGGGACCATGTCGGATCGGCTAAAGATATCAAGGACCTTACAGGAGCCAGGATCGCGCTGCATCAAGAAGAGAAGGACTGGCTTGAGAAATCCCTGACGCCTCTGCCTCCAGCCGTGACCGCCTGGGGAAAAATAGTGTTCAAGATTATGAAGATGTGTGAATCATCGCTAAAATTCCCAGCAGCCAAAGTGGATATCGTGCTGGGAAACCAGGAGATGTCGCTTACCGAGTACGGGATCCCCGGCAAGATCATTTATACCCCCGGCCACAGCAAGGGATCTGTCAGCGTTCTGCTAGAGACGGGGGAGGCTTTCGTGGGCGACCTGGCGATGAGCGGGCCGCCGTTACGCCTCAGCCCTAAGCTTCCAATATTTGCCGACGACCTGAAACAGGTGAGAGAGAGCTTGAAAATGCTCATAGACGCAGGCGCGAAAACAATCTATCCTGCGCACGGGAAATCTTTTTCAGTTGACGCCATCAAGAAGGTTTTACGATAAAGCTGGAGAAGCTTGTAAAGTAAGCGAAAGAGCTGCATGGGTATAGGTATATTTACCGATAAAAAACATCGACCGACGGACGTCGAAGTCCTCGATGCCATCGACGACAAACTGCCGCTATGGCAGGAATTGATTCGTCACATTCGTGAGAAATATCCCGTCCAAGAAGACTTCAAGTTTCTATATGGCAAGAATTACGGCTGGGCGCTGCGGTTTCGCATCAAAGGACAGCTTCTCACGTCGCTTTACCCTGTAAAAGGCGGCTTCACCGCCCAGATCAATCTCAGTCCAGAAGCTGTTGAGAAAGTGCAGAGCCTGAAACCGGGTAAAAACGTGCAGCAGGCGATTGCGCAGGCTACTCCTTATCCGGAAGGACGATGGCTGTTTGTCAGCGTTGAATCGGAGAAAGACCTCAGGGATATTCAGCGTCTGCTGGCATTGAGAGCCCAACCAAAACGAAGGTAGAAGGATACATATAAGATGCTGAAGCTGCTCTGGATCTGCCTTGCCGTCGTATTCCGGGAAACCTGGAAGCGCCTGCGCCGTGGCCGTGTATCGCCGGAACGAAGCCTGGGGCTTGAAATTTGCGTTGCGGCCACGCGCAATATACTCATCGAGATGAATAAATGGCCTCCCGCCCGCATGCAGACAATAGCGGGACTTGGTATACCTCGCATTTTCTTCAGGAAGGTTGAAATTTCAAAGGTTTCACTGGACGGAATTCGCATCCAGCGAACCATCGCCCGCGGTGCCGATAGCAACGGCCCGATTATCTTATACATCCATGGCGGTGGCATGGTGATGTGCTCGCCAAGGACCCATCGCGAAATCATATCGCATATCGCAGTTGCAGCAGGCGCATGCATATATGCGCCGGATTATCGGCTCGCACCGCGGAACCCTTTCCCTGCCGGTCTGGATGATGTTTTTACAACCTATTGCGCGCTCCTTAACCAGGGCATTCAGCCGAGCAGACTGGTCGTTTGCGGTGATTCTGCCGGCGGCACATTCACGCTGGCGCTGCTGATGAAGTTACGCAAGGCTAATCTGCCATATCCTGCAGCCGCCATAATCATTAGCCCTGGCCCCGATTTAACATTCCCTGGCGAGAGCTGGACGCGCAACGCCCCTCTCGATTCACTGTCGCTGCCTGTTGTCCAACAGTGGATGAGCTATTATACAAAGCCAGAAAAGCTAAGAGACCCGCTGGTCTCACCCATTTACGGAGACTTCACGGGCTTCCCCCCGATACTGGTGCAGGCCGGCACAGCCGAGTGCTTCTATGATGATATAGCGTTCATGGTCGATAAAATGAAGGCGGCAGGGGTCGATGTCACATTCGAGGCATATCCGGGGATGCCGCATGTCTGGCATATCTACAGTGCGGTCACCCCGCAGGCCAACGTCGCGTTTCAATCGATCGCCAGATACATAATCGCGCACACCGGCCAGTCTGATAAATAAACGGCTCGAAACACCAATCATTTAAAAGGAGGCCAAGATGAAAGCTGATTCCTCCGGTATCCTTAACGGTCCGATTAATCTCATAGTCAAGCGGCACTTGCATTCTATCGCCGCCCACATCCCCAACGGCGTCATCCCGGCCGCGGTACTCTTCCTGTTCCTTGCTCTGTTACTGGACCATGAAGGCCTGAGCAAGGCGGCGTTCTATGATATCATCTTCGTCGCTGCCGCCCTCCCCGCCGTGCTCCTCTTCGGCATCGTCAGCTGGAAGAAGCGATACGGCGGACATATAACAAGCCGGTTCAAGATAAAGGCTATCGGCGGCTCGGTCGTCTTCATCTCGGCGCTGGTGGTCGTGATATGGCGGGCGGTCGACCCCAATGTTACGGATGGCTCAGCGGCAGTAGCATGGATTTACTTCCTCTTCCATGTCGTCATGCTCGGCGCCGCAGTCATCACCGGACACCAGGGCGGGAAACTGGTATTCGGCAACAAATAAGAGCTGTATACTTAATAAACTAAGAAACTGACCAGACTTAAAACACAAAGGGGAAAAGAAATGAAACAATGGTACGAAGAACTGTTCGAGAACTACGGGGTCAAATACGATAACGAGGTTTACACCCAGGGCACCGTTGGCGAGTGCGATTTCATCGAGAAGGAGATCGGACACAAAAAGGCGACGAAGATACTCGACATAGGTTGCGGCACAGGCAGGCATTCCATAGAACTGACTAAGAGAGGGTATAAAGTCGTCGGCGTCGACCTGTCGGAATCGCAGCTGAAACGGGCCCGTGAGAAAGCGGCGCAGCAGAAGCTGAAGATCGATTTCCGCAGACACGATGCGAGGAAGCTCCCATTCAAGAGCGAGTTCGACCTGGCCATCATGCTATGCGAAGGCGGGTTTTCTCTTATGGAAACAGATGAGATGAACTACGCGATACTGAAGAATGCCGCGAAGGCCCTGAAGCCGGGCGGGAAATTCATCTTCACCACGCTGAACGGCCTGTTCCCCCTGTTCCATTCCGTCAATGAATTCTATAAGTCGATGCAGAAAGAAGGCCACTCCCAGTGTAAGGAGTGCTCCTTTGACCTCATGACCTTCCGCGACCATAACACCACGGTCTTTGAAGACGACGACGGCAACAAGAAAAAGCTGACGAGCAACGAGCGGTACTACGTGCCGTCCGAGATAACCTGGCTGCTGAAAACGCTCAAGTTCAAGACAATCGACATCTGCGGCTCAAAGCTCGGCGCCTTCAGCCGCAACGATAAGCTGACGACCGATGACTTCGAGATGCTGGTGATAGCGGAAAAATAAAGAGGGGTCCTATGTTTAAATCGAACGAGGAATTCTGGCAGGCCGTCAACGGGCTTATCGCCGATCTCGAGAAAAGCGGGAATGCGCCCGCGGCCGATGAGCTGAAGAACGGGAAGAGCTTGGTCACCGGCCTGACCGATGGCTGGGCCGATTTCCTTGAGTCTATCGAGAAGGTCAAGAAGCAGTATTCGCCCCAGCTCGACAGCACACAGAGAGCGACGCTGAAGAAAATCCATCGGCAAGTGTACCAGTGGACGTGGTGCAACTACACAGGTCCGGGGTGGCAGATACACGCACGCATTCAGCGGATTCAGGGCAATCTCTACAGGAAGCAGCTGAATAAGAAGCGGCAAAGGTAACCATGTCGTTATTTAAGAAAATACTCGCGCTCTGCCTCCTGCCCTACGTCATCTGGCTGGTCTGTGCCTACGATTATCACTTCATAGACCATCTGAACCTGCTAATACATGAAGGCGGGCATTTTGTTTTCAACCCCTTAGGCGAATTCATGGGATTTCTGGGCGGCACCCTCCTTCAGCTTCTAATCCCTTTGCTTTTCGCTTTAGTTTTCCTCTTCCGCCGGGACAAATACGCATCGGCTCTCTTCGGCATCTGGTTCGGGGAGAACATGATGTATGTGTACGTATATATGGCAGATGCACAGGATCAACTCCTTCCGCTGGTCGGGGGCGGAACGCATGACTGGTACTGGCTGTTCTCGCACATGGGGGTCCTGGAACACTGCAAGGGCATCGCCTTGTTCTTTCAGGTCCTCGCCTCCATAATCGTTCTATCGAGCATAGCCTACATGCTTTATGATGCTTTCAGGAAAAAGAAACCCGAGGAGGTTCCCGTCGGCACACTCGCATCTATTATCGAACAGGCGAAGAAAAACGAAGAATTACAATCTGCCCGGGGAGTCCCGGACAAGCCGAACTGGTCCGTCTGGCGACAGGACGACAATGGTAACGCGGCGCTGGTAAAAGCCGGGCTGACGCGCCCCGAAGCCCTTCAGCTAATAGCGGATTACGAAGCTCAAGGACATAAGCAGACATATTGGGCGCAAGAGTAGAATTCGTTATTGTCCTGAATCGTTAGATGAAGTGATATAATAGTCGTCTGCAGGTTGTATCTTTCAGCACGATGAAATAAGGGGCGAAACATGAATGAATTTATCAGAATCATATGCAGTAGGAGAAGCATTCGGCAATACCAAACCAAGCAAATAGCAGATGCAGATCTTAACCAGATTCTGGATGCAGCCATAGCCGCGCCCAGCGCCATGAATCAGCAGAAATGGCATTTCACAGTAATACAGGATAAAGTAATGATCGACAGAATGGTCACCGTCATCAAAGAAAACATGAGCAACTCAGGCAATGATATGCTGGCCAGAAGAGCCAGCGTGCCTGGCTATCACACATTCCACAATGCACCCACGGTGATAATAATCTCAGCGGACGAAAAGGCCAAATTTGTTCAGATAGACTGCGGTACTGCCGCGCAGAACATCGCCCTAGCTGCAGAATCACTCCTCCTAGGTTCATGCATTATCACATCATCGTCATACCTTTTCGCTTCAGCAAAGGGTGAGGAATTGAAGAAGAACCTCGGCATACCGAGCAACTATACACATGTCTGCTCGGTAGCGCTGGGATACAGAGAAGGCCCAAGCCCTGTCGCACCTCCACGCAATGACAAAGTAATCAACTATATTCAGTAGATCGAGATAGGTCAGAAATGTCGCAGCAAGAGGTAAGAAAGACCGCGCTTATAACCGGAGCTTCAAGCGGCATCGGCTATGAACTGGCCAGGCTCTTCGCTCGCGATAGATACAACCTTGTACTTGTGGCCAGAAGCGCTGATGAGCTTGGTAAACTTGCATCACAACTGACATCAGACAACGGCATATCCGTTAAAGTCATCCCTAAAGACCTGTCATTATCCGCAGCCCCCCAGGAGATATTCGATCAAATACAAAAAGAAGGTATCACCATCGATATCCTGATCAACAACGCTGGCTTTGGTACTTATGGCACTTTCTCCAACACCAATCTCAAAGACGAACTTGAGATGATGCAGGTCAACATGGGGTCGCCTACTCATCTGACTAAGCTATTTCTTCCAGGAATGATCGCTAGAGGGCAGGGCCGGATTTTGAATGTAGCCTCGATGGGCGCTTTCCAGCCGGGCCCTCTAATAGCTGTTTACTGCGCCAGTAAAAGCTACATGTTATCTTTTACAGAAGCGCTGGCCGAGGAATTGAGAGGCACCGGAGTTACTATGACCGCGCTCTGCCCCGGCCCTGTAAGGACAGGTTTCGCTAGGAGGGCTAAAACAGAAAAAACAAGGGCTATGATGCGCAGCTTGCTGAACGAGGTATGGGAAGCGAAGGATGTTGCAGCGATCGGATATGACGGTCTGATGAAAGGCAAGACAGTCGTAATACCGGGCAAGAAGTATATCTTCTCTTCTTTTATAGTCAGACTAGTGCCGAGAAAGCTCGCGAGATGGTCGGCCAAGAAGATAATGGAGGAGTCCTGAGATAAAGACATCGTGGTCGCCTTCAGGAAGAAGGCCTCCTAGAATACGATATCGAAGCCGCTATACCTGCCACTGTAACTCAACCACTCCACCTCCACCCCCTCGACGCACGCCGCCCGCGGCCCCACCTCCAGCTTGGCTATGAGCTGTGCCAGCTTCTCCTTCTCCCCTTCCGCCACGACTTCGACATTGCCGTCATCGAGATTTCTTACGTAGCCGCTGAGCCCGATCGACTCGGCATTGCGCTGAACGAAATAACGATAGTTGACCCCCTGGACCAGGCCGTAAACCACAGCGCGGAAAGCTGATTTATTCGACATCACATCACCTGCTCTGCAACCGACCTGGAGCTAAACCATCGAGCCTCTCAAACCCATATTCAGTGGCGATCTTCACCGCATCCAGGTACTCCTCCCTGTGAAGGGGGCGGGCGATCCGCGGTATCTCATGGGCACGGTGGGCGGGGCGGTACTGGTCCATCACATTAAGATACGTCTCTTTTGATATCTCCGCTGCGAGGAAGCTGACGACACCCTTGGTCCCTGCGATGTTGTTGGGCATCACCAGATGACGGACGAGGAGGCCCCTTGTAGCAATGCCACGACCATCGATCTGCAGGTCGCCGACCTGGCGGTGCATCTCCTTCACCGCCTTGCGGTTCACATCGGGATAGTTCTTGGCTCCGGAGAAGGCCCGGGCATGGGGCTCGTCGGAGTATTTCATATCAGGCATGTAGATATCGATGACGCCGTCGAGCAGCTTCAGCGTCTCCACAGACTCATAGCCGCCGCAGTTATACACGAGGGGAATCGACAATCCACTTTCGGCTGCGATAACAAGAGCCGACAGTATCTGCGGGACAACATGCGTAGGGGTCACCAGATTGATGTTGTGGCATCCGCGCTTCTGTAGAGAGAGCATCATCCCCGCTATCTCATTGGCATCGACAGGCTCGCCCTCTCCTTGCTGACTAATTGTGTAGTTCTGACAGAAGACGCAGCGCAGATTACAGTACGAGAGGAAGATAGCGCCCGACCCATGTGCTCCGACGAGTGGCTTCTCCTCGCCGAAATGAGGACCGTAGCTGGATACGATGGCCGTTGCGGCTGTGCGACAGGTACCTGTCTTACCCTGAATTCGGTTTGCGCGGCAGCGATGTGGACACAGCTGACAGTCCTCCAGCATCGCCTGTGCACGCGCCGCTCTGTTCTTTAGTTCCCCGCTGCGATGAAGCTCCAGATAGGCCGGCACTATTCCTCGAATTTTTCCTTCTTGCCTCTCTTGATAACTTCAACGGTTGGAGGCGGGGTGAAGGTCGGACTGATGGTGGTAGGAGGAGCTTTCTTACCGCTATCCTTCTTTTGCTTTTTTGTTTCTCTATGATGAATATCTCGGCTTCCCATATGCAACCTCCTGCTACAGATTACCATACGGGGAATTAACTTGACAAGGTGAAGACGTATTGTTACAATCCCCGATTGGAAGCAGTTCCAAATTTTTTTGTTTTTAAGGCCCCGTAGTGTAGCGGTCAAACACGCCGCCCTGTCAAGGCGGAGATCGAGGGTCCGAATCCCTTCGGGGCCGCCATAAAAATAGGAGGGCCCCCTTATGACTGCAAATAAGATAATAAGCGTGGCAAAGAAAGAAGGGCGGACCGCACTCACCGAACCGGAATCGAAGAAACTCCTCACAGAAGCCGGGATAAAATGCACGGAAATTAAGGTGGCCAAGACCAGCAAAGAGGCCATCACCGCAGCCAAGAAGTTCGGCTTCCCGGTTGTGCTGAAGATAGTATCCCCTGATATATTGCATAAGACAGACGTCGGCGGCGTAAAACTCAACCTCAGAAACGATAAGGAAGTGGGTAAAGCATTCGACGAAATCACTAAATCTGCTAAGAAGCATCAGCCAAAGGCCAGGATACAGGGCATCTCCGTGCAGCCCATGGCAAGGAAGGGGATTGAAATCATCATCGGTATGAATAAAGATCAGCAATTTGGACCTGTCCTTATGTTCGGGCTGGGGGGTATACTCGTAGAAGTATTGAAGGATGTATCTTTCAGAATCGTACCTTTGACAAAACGCGATGCCAGGGAAATGATCAAGGAAATAAAGGGCTACCCCATCCTGCAGGGATACCGCGGACACGAACCGGCTAATATAGAACTGCTGGAGGACATCCTGCTCAAAGTCTCAAAATTTGTTGAAGATCAACCGGAGATTAAAGAACTCGATATCAACCCCATATTTGCCTATCGCGATAGCGCATTGGCCCTCGATGCCCGCATAATCCTCGAATCATGAGGTAACAGCTTGGAGAGTACTATTAAACGTCTGGAACGGGCGTTCAATCCTCACGTGGTGGCGGTTGTGGGCGATAAGATGGAACTGGGCTACATGTGGCTCAAGTCTATGGCGCACTTCCAGGGCAAACTATACTCGGTCCAGATCGATGAAAGAGAGTTCCCCGGAATAGCATCATTGGGCGTAAGGAACTACTTCAAATTACAAGATATCCCGGACGAAATCGACTACGTTGTCATCGCGGTACCTAACACAGTGACTCCAAGAATCATACGCGACTGCATTGCAAAGAACGTCTGCGCAGCATCATTATTTACATCCGGTTTCGCCGAATCAGGCACCGCTGAGGGTCGTAAGCTTCAGGACACAATAGCGACCATTGCTCGTGAAGCTAACTTCAACCTGATAGGGCCAAACTGCATGGGCATCTACAACCCACGACTCGGCGTCAGACACTCAATGGACCAGACATATGGCCGCAACGGCAATGTAGGCTTCATATCACAGAGCGGCACGCATGCCACCTTCTTTTCGCTCGTCAGCCCGCTCAATGGAATCTATATATCGAAATCTGTCAGCTACGGCAATGCCGCGGTTCTAGACTCGACCGACTACCTGGAGTATTTCGGTAATGATGCGGATACAGAAGTCATAGGCATATATATCGAAGGTGTAAATAATGGCAGAAAATTCTTCTCGTGTCTGAAGGACGTCGCGAGCCGCAAGCCTGTTGTTATCTGGAAAGGTGGTGTCGGTAACGAGGGAGGAAGGGCTACCGCTTCGCATACCGCATCAATGGCGGGGTCGCCGGCGATTTGGGAGGCTTTGATCAGGCAATGCGGCGCTATCAAAGTTGAAAATCTCAGTGAGCTGATCGATACAATGAAGCTGCTGCTACAAGCCAAGCCGCCCGCAGGTGACAGGGTAGGGTTAGCAGCGATGACGGGGGGGCAATCCGTTGTAATCACAGACGCCTTTACCAGACAAGGCTTTCAGGTACCATTTCTGAGCGAAGCTTCATACAAGAAATTCACGACCTTCTTTCAAACTGTAGGTGCAAGCTATCGCAACCCGCTCGATATCAGCCTCAACTTCCCACATCTCGATCGCATCATCAAGTCCATCGATATCCTCAGCGAGGATGAAAACATCGACACCGTCGTACTTGAAATATCGATAGCCCTTATGAAAGACCTGTCATGGATCAATACCAATCTATTCGATAATATGATCGAGGCGCTCGCGGATTATAAGAGACGGTGCGCCAAGTCTTTCATAACTATAGTAGTATCGGCGCATGCCGAGCAGCTGGCTCTTGAGGTAAAGAAAAAGCTGGTGGCACAGAACATCCCATGTTTTTCCAGCTTTGAAAGCGGCGCTAAAGCCCTCCGTAAAGCCGTCGATTTCTACCACACCAAAGCCTCGACGTAGGAGCGATTCGCGAATCGCCCATCGCACCCCCACCCGCCAGGTACGAGATGCTTCATTTCTTCAGCATGGCAGATTCCAACAGGGGTACAGGAGATTACGATCTCCTGCCGGGGGAACTGGGGGTTTTAGGGAGTTGATGCAATTCTATCAGCATTCCAAAACTGTAGCTACCCAAACGTGAAAAACTTGCAATGAATGACGTAGCTATGCTAAGATATAGACACCAAAAAGGAGGAATTTGCATGACTGGAATTGTGTCTTACGGTGCATATGTCCCCTTGTACCGCCTCAGCAGAGAAATTCTGGCCCAAGTCTGGGGAGGCAAAGGCAAAGGGGAGAAAGCGGTTGCCAGCGCCGACGAAGATAGTCTAACGTTAGGCGTTGAGGCCGCAAGGGACTGCCTGAAGGGCTTCGACAAGAGCAAAGTCGACGCCCTTTATTTTGCCACAACGACAGCCCCGTACAAAGAAAAACTGTCAGCCAGCACAATCGCTGCAGCCTGCGATCTCAAGGAGGAGATTCGCGCTGTCGATGTAACCGACTCTATTAGATCATCGACAAACGCGCTTACCATGGCCGTTGATGCCGTCAAGTCCGGATCGGCCAAGATGGCCCTAGTAATCGCTGCTGATGTCAGGCTCGCGCCCCCGGATACCCTATACGAATCGCTCTTCGGCGATGGCGCAGCCGCGTTCCTTATCGGCAACGAAGATGTAGTCGTCGAAATCGAGAGCAGCAGCTTCATCACGCTGCCGTTCATGGATTTCTGGCGTCTGGAGAACGACAAGATAATCCGATGGTGGGAGGAGCGTCTCTGCAGGGAGGAAGGCTACGTGCCTTTTATGAGCAAAGCGATAAAGGACGCACTCGATAAAGCAAAGGTCAAGGTCGCTGATATCGCCAAGGCAGTAATCTATTCACCTGATAAAAGTATGCAGGGCGATATCATAAAGGCTTTCAAGCTCGACCCCAAAACCCAGGTGCAGGACCTCATGTTCGACAGTATAGGCCACACCGGCTGCGCGCTGGTACCGATGGCACTTGTCGCGGCGCTACAAAACGCCAAGGCCGGGGATAAAATCCTAGCCGCTACATGGGGCGACGGTGCCGATGCATTTGTATTCAAAGTAACCAATAAAATCAGTAAGATGGCCGACCGCAGGGGTATCAAAGACTATCTAAAATCCAGGGTCGCATTACCTACATACGGCAAATATATGCACTTCCGCGACCTCATGGAGTGGGAACACGACCTGTTTATGGAGCGCAGGATGGCTCTGGCCGAAGTATGGCGCTACCGCAACTGGTACTTCCGCTTCTACGGCGTTAAGTGTACCAAGTGCGGCCATATCATGCTTCCGCATCCTAATTACTGCATCTATTGCCAGGCTGATGAGAAGCTCTTCGAATATGTACCGATGGCCGATGCAAAAGGCAAGGTTGTTACATATAGCATGGATGTCAGATCACGCGCCATCGATCCTCCGAACGTACTAGCTGTAGTCGCCTTTGACGGCGGAGGTCGGTTCTTCAGCCAGATGACGGACCGCGACCCGGACAATATCAAGGTTGGCATGGACATGGAAGTGACCTTCCGCAAAGTCCACGACGCTCTTCATATCCATAACTATTTCTGGAAGTGTCGTCCTGTGAGAGGGAAGTAGAAGGAGCTAGTAATGAGAGAGAGTATCAAAGATAAAGTTGCAATCGTTGGAACGGGCTGCACCAAATTCGCCGAGCGCTGGGACGCTGATGTTGAGGACCTTATTAAAGAGGCCGTGGACGAGGCGCTCAAGGATGCCGGCGTAGAAATAAAAGACATCCAGGCCGGTTGGGTCGGCACCGGGCGCGGCTCGCAGCAGGTTCCTATGGGACCGCCAGGCGGACACATCGCAAGCGCGGCACTGCAGACGCAGTATATCCCGTTCACCCGCGTGGATAACCTGTGCTGCGGCGGCCAAGAGGCAGTGAGGGGTGCTGCGCTAGGCATAGCTTCCAGGTGTTACGACCTGGTGCTGGCCGTCGGTGTAGAGAAACTGAAGGACACCGGATACGGCGGACTGGGCGAAGCATATCCCGGCAAGTGGGAGCCGATCTACGGTGCCCTAGGCACACCTCCGGGAAGATACGCCTTGGCAGCCACCGCATACTTCTCCAAGTACGGCTATACCCCAGAAGCTGGAAAGCGCGTGCTCGCGGAGATCTCAGTGAAGAGCCACTACTATGGCGCACGCAACCCAAAGGCCCACCTCAGGCGAGAGATAACCGTTGAAGAGGCAGTTAATGCGCCGATGATTTGCTGGCCGCTGGGCCTTTATGATTGCTGCGGCGTTACCGACGGCGCATCGGCTGCAGTTCTGGTTCCATCCTCGGAGGCCAAGGCTTTTCGTAAGGATTATGTCAATATCAAGGCATTCTCTATAGCCACAGGCCCGGGCTTTCTCAAAGAGGATGAGCGCTATGACTTTACCTACTGGGCAGAAACGCGGGAAGGAGCCAAAGTAGCTTACGCCGAAGCCGGGATCAAGGATCCTCGCAAGGAATTAAGCCTTGTGGAGCTTCACGACGCCTTCTCCATCGCCGAGCTCATTGCATCCGAGTCCCTGTACCTCTGCGAGCCGGGAAAGTACAAGCAGGAATTCACCGATAAGCGCGCCTACTACCACGACGGCGAGATGCCGGTGAACGTCAGCGGCGGACTCAAGTCCTTCGGACACCCCATAGGCGCCAGCGGCGCGAGAGAGATCGAAGAGTGCGTCAGACAGATACAGGGCAGGGTAAAAGAGCCCTCACGGCAGATAGCCAATTTCGACTTAGGTTTAGCGCATAACCAGGGCGGACATCCGGGACGCTTCGTGCCCGGCATCTGCATAGTTGGACGCCCGTAGTTTATAGACTTAAAAATTTCTAAAATCCTATAGGAGGTTAAGGATGAAAAAGGTTCGAGTAGGGGCGGGGTCATCGGGTTGGCCCGATTATAAAGACGGTGCCCTTGACGTTGCCGAAAATGGTGATGTAGATTACATGGCCTTCGACCACCTAGCCGAGTTGACGATGGCCATTATGCAGAACCAGTTCGCCAAGGACCCCAAGAGGGGCTATATACCCGAGGTTGAACCCCTGATGAAGAAGCTGCTGCCCATATGGAAAGCGAAGGGCAAGCATTTCAAGATGGTCTCAAACGGCGGCGGCGCCAACCCGCCGGAGTGTGCCAACCAGGTCCTCAAGATAGTTAAGGATCTGAGTCTCGGCGGGATGAAAATCGGTGTTATCACCGGCGACACCATACCACTCACTAAACTGGATGAACTCGAGAAGAAGGGCTTTAAATTCAAGAATCTGGACACAGGAGAGATAGGCCTGGAGAATGTACGCAAGAAACTACTTGCCGCCTACGTTTACATCGGCGCGGACAAGGTCATCGAGGCTTTCGATCAGGGCGCGGACCTGGTCATAGGCGGACGCTTATCTGATAACTCCCTGTTCATCGGCCCGTTTATGCATGCCCTCGGCTGGAAGTTCGGCGACGAGTACTGGGACAGGATCGGCTCCGGCGTTACTGTCGGCCATATACTTGAGTGCTCCAGCTGGAGCGCCGGCACTTGCTCCAACCTGTGGGAGCAGGCCCAATACCCCAAAGGCAATCCGGGTTTCCCCATCGCCGAGATGTATGAGAACGGCGATTGCATCGTAACCAAAACCCCCACCTCAGGCGGCCTTATTAAGGTGCTTACAGCGATGGAACACTTGGTCTATGAGGTGCATGATCCGCATAACTACATCATGCCCGATGGCATATCCGATATCACAGCCATAAATATCCAACAGATAGGCAAAGACAGGATAAAGATAACCAAGGCGGGCGACGCTCCCCGCGGCAAGGCGCGGCCGGAGAACCTGAAGCTGTGCGTTGCATATAACGATGGCTTCATCGCTGAGGAGATAACGATAGTCAATGGCCCCAAGGTTTTCCAGCAGGCGGACAAGGCTCATGACTTTGTCATGAAGCGCATAGACCACCTTGGCCTCAAGCCGAGAGACGTTCTATGGTCACTCGTTGGCTGGGATTCGCTGACCGGGCCGGCATCCAAACCGCGTCCGGACCTTGAGCATGAGCCGCCGGAGCTGGGCATCAGGATCGCCATTAAATGCAACACTAAGGACGAGGCGCGTGAATGCCGCACCGAGCTGGGGCATATGTGCTGGGCATCGCTTGGCGTCGGCGCCGGCTTCACCAGCCCCCCTGATATTCGCCCGATATTCGCGCTGTGGCCCACACTTATCCCGAGGCCCGAAGTACCTCTTAAACTGGACATGGTGGAGGTTAAATAATGGCTAAGAAGAAAATAAAGCTGCAGGATATATGCTGGTATCGCTCCGGAGACAAGGGCGATATCTCGAACATTGGACTCATGGCCAAGACTCAAAAAGGCTACGAGGTGATAAAGAAAGAAGTGACACCAGCAAGGATCAAGGCACACTTCAAGGACTGGGTCAAGGGCGATGTCATAATCTACCCCATGGATAACTTCTGCGCCCTGGAGATCGTCATGTACGGCGCGCTGGGCGGCGGAGCAACCAAGACCCTCAGAGTGGATCAGACTGGCAAAGCCATGTGCGTAGGCCTTTCGCGTATGGAGATTGAGGTAGACGCGAAGGACATCAAGGCCTTGACAGGTCCTCCATACGATACCATGGCCAATCCCAACGCATAATCTAGGAGGGTGAAATGCCTTTATCAGGACCGGATGTGCTTCTCTATGAGAAGAAGGATCATATTGTAACGATAACTCTGAACAGGCCGGAGCGCATGAACGCTCTGACCCTTGAGCTTTACGACAAGCTGGATGAAGTCTGGGAGCGATTCAACAATGATGATGACGCCTTCGTTGCCATCTGGACGGCCGCTGGCGACCGCTCCTTCTGCGTAGGAATGGACCTCAAGGATCAGGCTGAACGCGTGGCTAAGGACCCATCTTTCGATATCGTGAAACTCAAGCCGGGCGTACTGGACGCAACCGTCGGCACCCCTTATGGTCATAATGTGACCAAACCGATAGTCGGTGCTATAAATGGTGTTGCCACCGCCGCCGGCTTCCAGTTCACCATGATGTGCGATATACGCGTCGCCGCCGATAAGGCTAGCTTCGGCGTCGGCGAGGTCAAGCGCGGGCGCGGCACCCCGTGGGCCGTGCCGGTGCTGTGGCAGATGCCTCTGCCTGTAGCGTTCGAAGTTTTACTTATGGGCGACCTCGTACCCGCACAGAGGCTATATGAAGTCGGTTGGATCAACCGTGTCGTACCTATGGATAAACTCATGCCGACCGCGATGGACATAGCCAAGATTCTGGCTGAGAACGCTCCCCTGTCCGTAAGATGTGCCAAAGAGGCCATGTACAAAGCCATGGACGTCGGCCGCAAGCAGGGCCTGGAGGAAGCGAAGAAAATCTTCGAGAAGGTTTACAACAGCGAGGATGCCAAAGAGGGCCCTCGCGCTTTCGCAGAAAAAAGAAAACCCATCTGGAAGGGTCGGTAATATCGGTTAAACAATACAATTATCCCGATTATACAGGGAAGGAGGATACATGGATTTCAGTTTCACTGAAGAACAGGAAATGTGGCGCACTATGATGCAGGACTTCACCGAGAAGGAAGCAGGGCGTGAATATACCCGCATGTGCGACGAGGAGAAGCGCTATCCGCAGGAGTTGTGGGAGGCCGGAAACAAAGAAGGGTTCCTCGGCTTGCTTATCCCAAAAGAATATGGGGGTATGGGCTCTGACGCTATCATGTACGCCATATTCATGGAGTGCCTGGCGAAATACAGCTATGAGATGGCTTCGCTTTTCAGCGTTCCCATGTTCTGCGCCATGAACCTGGTGGAACACGGCACGAAGGAGCAGCAGAGGCAATACTTGCCTCCTTTCGTCAAAGGAGAACAGCGTTTCTCAGTGGCGATAACAGAGCCGGAGGCCGGTTCCGATGCCGGCTCCGTAGCCTGTTTGGCTGAGGACAAGGGGGACTACTTCCTGCTCAACGGACAGAAGCAGTTCGCGACCGCGGCACACCTGCCGGGCAACATAATTTTCATGGCAGTCAGGACCGACAAGACCGCAAAGCCGCTGAAAAACGGCATCAGCGTGTTGCTGGTACCGAACAACGCGCCAGGTATCGAATGCAAGCGCCTGCCGCTCATCGTCAGGCGCGCCATCGGCACCTGCTCCATCTTCTGCGGCGACGCCAAGATCCCCAAGAAGAACCTCATCGGCAAGTTGAACGGCGGATGGGAAGTGCTTGTTGGCCACCTGGAGCTGGAACGGCTCGCCGGAGCAGCGCCAAATGTAGGAGAGGCACAGTGCTGTCTGGACGACGCGATTAATTATGCCAAGCAGCGTGTGCAGTTCGGAAAGCCTATCTGCAAGAATCAGGGTATTGCGCACATGCTGGCCGATCAGCAGGCTCTGCTTGATGCGGTACGCCTGCTCGTATACCGCTCCGCATGGATGATCACCAAGAAGATCCCCTGCCGCAAAGAGGTCTCAATGGCCAAGCTCATGGCGGGAGAGGTTTTCTACTCAGTAGCAACAGCATCGATGCAGACCTTCGGCGGATACTGCTTCCTACCCGAATCCGACATCGAGCGCCACTGGAGACTGGCGAAACTCTTCACCATCGGCGGCGGCACTTCTCAGATTCAGCGCAGCATCATCGCCCACGAGCTGGGCATGTAGCCAAACTTTCGTCAATCGAGACGACAAAAAGGCGTGCCAATGTGGCACGCCTTTTCCTTTCTATACCTTGCCGACCATGTGAAAACCATCTCATGACAATAATCCGATGTCTATATTCGTGCAATAGTAATTTTATGTAAAGAAACCTCATAGTGCCCCACTTATGGGACACTCTCTTTACTGCATTACCTACGCTTGACAAAAAGTCCAATTTGAGTTATAAAAGTAATCTCAACTTAACTTAGTACTTAACAAATACGTTCATTGGACTAAAAGAAATGTCATACAAGCTTGACATCATTTGCAAACCTGATTACTTGTATGTTCAGGCGAGTGGCATACGCTCCAGTGATAATTTTATCCCCATGGTAAATGAATATATCCAAGCCTGTGATAATTATAGATATAAAAAACTAATGCTTGATGTGCGGAATATGCCAGGGGCATTATCAACTTTTAATGTCTATAACCTATGCAAGGAGCTTCCGATAAAAGTCGAGGGATTTCGCCCTAATAAGAAGACTGCAGTCATCGATTCTGAAGGGAATCGAGAGCGCTTTCGGTTTATAGAGGATGTTCTCATAAACATGGGATTCACAATCCGATTTTTTAATAACACTGCTAATGCAGAGCAATGGCTCAGTGAAGGCAAATGACTCTTATCTAATCTTCATCTATTCTTAAAAATACATTGGCATCCCAAAGTGTAGAAGGTTCGAACGAGTGGATGATTTCTAGGAAGGATTCTGTGCTTGACAGCCACTAGCTCCAGTATTAAAGTATTACCACCTTATATGTCCTCATTTGACCCAGATAGGTTGCTTATTGGGAGAGCATCATGAAAATAGCAATAATGGCTGCCATATCGCTTTTAGTTATTGCTTTAGTAGGTACTATTGCCTGTACTTCTAGCTCTTCTTCACATGTACAAATTACCTATTGTGCTGCGGGCTGTCAAACCTCCTGGCTTGGAGATGGTATCTGCCAAAGCGCCTGCAATAACGAGGCTTGCTATTATGATAACGCCGATTGCTCCTCGAATACGGCTACTCCTACTCCTATGCCGAGTACAGTAGGAGATACTCGATTCAATCCTGTTCCACTTAGTCAGCCTAAACAATATGGAACTCAAGAGCTGACTGTATTGGATGCATGGGAGGAGCCAGCTGGTGGATTCGCATCTTCAGATGAGAAAGCACTTTATGTGACGGTACGTATCAGGTTTTTACAAAGCGCAACCTCAACAGGTTATATCTCAAGCTCAGACTTCAGAGCAGTTGGCACACTGGGTATAATATCAAGTAATCTTTGGGCTGCCTCTAGTGATAGAAACGGCATTGTATTTGGTGAATACTTTGGAGGCTCTACCGCGGAAGGTAATATTTGTGGACACGTAGATAAAAGTGACTCAAATTTTGTCCTAATATGGAGTTGTGGTTTGGGAAAATCATTATATTTCGCTTTAACGACAGAATAGAAGTGTATTATGGAACTACCCAAAATAGCTGGAACGGTACTTCTCCTCATTACCTTAGTATCTACTGTTGCCTGTACTTCTAGCTCTTCTTCACATGTACAAATTACCTATTGTGCTGCGGGCTGTCAAACCTCCTGGCTTGGAGATGGTATCTGCCAAAGTGCTTGTAATTGCACATCTTGCTTTTACGATAATGGAGATTGTTCTGCTAATACACCTATTCCCGCACCAACACTAACATCTACCTTATACCCTACTCCTTCGCTTACGCAAATTTCATTACCAGTGTCTACATCCACTCCAACTATCGCATCTATTCATACACCATCGCCAACAACGGCTGCCCAACCAGTTGGATCAGTCACAGTATCAATAGACTGCCCAACCACAATAGACAAAGTTACAAATAAGAATTTCCACATCTATGTGAGAATAACCAATGTCAGCAATTTTGACGCCGCACAGTACGATATCGTTTATGACCCTGATGTCATTAAAATCGATAATTCAAAGG
>Ga0172362_10000806_pt1 | contig 26429 bp, 20 predicted proteins | sample LakKivs1_kivu2a2_FD_114534 | JGI IMG/M metagenome (GOLD analysis project Ga0172362, IMG submission 114534) | Sediment microbial communities from Lake Kivu, Rwanda - Sediment s1_kivu2a2 | ecosystem: Environmental > Aquatic > Freshwater > Lake > Sediment | place: Rwanda: Western Province, Lake... | reverse complement strand
TTGCATTTGCGTTTGTATACATAGAATATGGTTCAGAAAAGGTAGGGTGTAACATCAGTCCTGTTTCTAGACTCCCCTTTTCTAGTGTACTGTAAAGACAAACAGCCTCCTTTTCTTTATTGTATAGAGATAAAGATACCACAGGCACGCCAGTAGGAAATTTTGAAATTCCAAATTTGGCATACATCTTGCCATCTTTACCAATTATTTGCAATTCCTCAGCAGTCAATATTTTGCTCTGTGTCTTTTCATCCGCAACAGCTATATCCGGTGTAAACAAACGACTAGCGATAAAACCTCCGAGCAGACTAAAAATAATCGTTAGTAAAACTAATAGTACAGACATTCTCTTGTTCATCACTATTCTCCCTTCATTCATTATACATTGAATGCTAATACTCGGATCATTATGATCTGTTCCCCGCTATCCAATGTCGGAGGTCGTGACTAATATCGGCTTACTAATTATCTATCCTCCTCCTTCTGTTCTAACATAGCGATTATGTTAGCTAACGCTGCCTGACCAGCTTCCCAATTAACGTTCGCCTTAGCAGCTTCCATCTCAGCTAATAAGGCTTGGCTGCGCTGGTATTCAGCTTCAGCTTTTCTGCGAGCTTTAATCATACCGGTGATCCATCGCGTTGGTTGATAATCTTTAACTAGAGCTACGCGGAATAATCCCGCCGGGTTCGCTATGGGGTGCAGCTTCCGGTATTCGCGTAAGTAATCGAGCTTCTCCACGCACTTATCCTGACCGTAAGTAGACACACACCATCCCACAAATCTCCACAAGGTATCGCCCTTAGCCTCTGGAAAAAGCTTAATAAAATTATAACAAACAGCTCTCACACCTGCTTGCCGGCTGCCGGTGTCCGATTGTGAGATAACGTTCTCTTTTGTTTGTTTATTTGTACTATTTATATCAGTATATATAGGACCGGTGGTTGCATCCACTTCAACCGTCCCCTGCATGCAATTCAGCTTACCACTGGTTTTTACCTGTTCAACCGCAGACGGATTGCTGGAGCTGTCAGGGTCACTCACAGGTTGTGTTGGGCAGGTATCCTTATCAGCAGTGTCACATACTTTAGACGTATCTGCGTTATCACCTGGATCATCCGCCGGGATCAGGCTGGCAGGCGTAATATCATCATCACCAGATGGAGAAGGCAGGTCAGCTTGAGCGTTAGATTCATCAGGGGTTGTATCTGCGTCTGTAGTGGTCTCTGTAGGTTCATTCACAGGAGCTGTAGTCCCGGGTTCGTCATGCCTGTCGCCGGTGGTAGGCGTGGTATCTGAATCATCCGATACATCTGGCTGTAGTTGCTTCATAGACCTCTCGGGATCATCATAATACAAATCCAGGGTGTATAGAGCAGGCTTGCCGGACTTAGGAGGCTCCAACATAACGAGAAGCCCCATATCCATTAATTGTTTTTTTGCAGTAACTATTGCACGTTCTGACTTACCAGTTTTAACTACAAAAGTATCGTTACTAATACGCGCCGATGACCTGTGCCAGCCATAGGTAAGTCTTATAACTACATCGCATAAAGCTTTCTGGGTATCGGTAAGTTTAGATTTTATGGTATCTGTGTATCTATTGGGATAGGCTGTGAACGATTCTTTGGAAGTTTTTTTTCTATCCATTACACATTCTCCTTCATTTTTCTATTGACTCATACATCTGAGTAGTGTATAATGGATGATGTAGCCTTAAATGGGTTATCTTCCATCATCAGATGTGAGTCATATTGTAAATTTTGATGCCCAAGTAGCTCGCCAAAGTTAGCTTGGGCTTCACTATTTTAAAACATGTGTATATGTCAATGAACACAGCAGTTGGTATAACCATCCGGTGCGAATCTATAATAACCGATCTCCCATACCAATGTCAACGATTTTTATTTTAGTTTATTCTTATTCTTTCTGAACCATTTACGATACCATGGTTCTTGCGCTATAAAGTAGTAACTAACCTTCTTTCCTTCCTTCCGATAATCGTTTCTGCTTTCCCCATCTACGCCAGAACGGTTGCTGCCAGTATGACGCAAGCTGCTGTGCGTCCTGAACTTGGCGCGTCAGCGTCATTATAATTGTATCTGATCGTTCCCTGGATTCCCTTAACTCCTCCTGCAGCTTATTAATTTGATCGTCTTTTTGTTTTACTTGCTCTCGAAGAAGGTCTACCTCCGATTGCAACCGCATTACCATATCGGCTTCGAGGGATATGGTATCCACATGGTTATCAGTGGTTACCAGAATCAACCTCTTACCATGCTCTGGTTTGGTTTCTATTTCTCCTTTATCTATGCGCCTTCTAAGGGTGCTTTGTGATATACCAAGCACCTGACATGCCTCGATCGATGATAACCATCTGGCTGTCATATGAACACCGCCTTTCAATTGGTTTGTTTCTATATAATTTCTATTCCGGGTATGATGCTCGAAATATTTTAAATGGTTACCAAGTGGTTATCAATAGTTATTATTCGGCTAATCTTTTAGATACCGAAAGCTTAACAAACACAATGTTGGGAGTACGTTCCATACAGGATATATTTTTACAACTTTATAGTTCTTTGATGAATCTTACGGCTGAGCTGCGATCTGAAAAAATTTTATTAATAGCTTCTCTTATTCTACCATCATCGTCAACCCTATACACGTCATAGGACAATGTTAACGTTGATGTACTTATATTACTAAATTTCCCGGTCCTGGCAGACCATATTCTTATTTCCTGTAATAGGTACGGCTTTTTCGCTTTACTATTAATGAGCCAAAATTCTGTACCACCTTTGTCACAAGGAAACCGCTTGTGCTCTAATGCAAACCACTTACTATTTACTTTTCTTACATCTGAAAGCGTCATTTCGTCCTCCTATTCCCTTTGGCATCCGCACATAGGTTACAACACCCTGAGTATAATCGGAACCCTCCAACAAACGTGTCCACAGGCAGCTTGCTTCCTCCATAGTTGCTCTCTATTCTGTTGTTTTGAGTATGATACCACCCATGCCAAAAGTAACAATATTAGGGTAACCATGAGTCCTATCTATGCCATGAAATCGGTCATACCAGCTAAATCTTGGCATAGCAGAAACGGCGTCATTATGATAACACAAAACCTAATAAACATAAAGGTTTAAGAACTGCTCTGCATAATTTTAATTATGATTCACTCAATCCTTCGGTGTGACATGTTATCTGAAAGGTTTATCTAATTTCAGGATATATTGATGGCAGCAACCAAAAAAGAAGGAGAAAATTGCTATAAAAGGCAAGTCAATTTTGGTTGACATTAATAATGAAAAATTAATAGAATACCATTGCGTTCAAGAGTCTTTTTATTTTAGAACTAAAATTGGGTAAAAACCATGAATCCAGTCAAGACAAGGTTTAGAAGACTTTATTTTTTGGCATGAACTTCAGTATTTCTTCTCCAGTTTTTTGCATCTTTTTGCACTTACTCGCTACGAGTTCACAGGCTGCTTAGAATCATCTGCAAAACTTTTGTTCTATACAATTTTAGAATCCATCAATATCTTATTGTAATCGGAGCGTATAATCTGTTAATATTTAACGTATAACGATGGTTACTATCAAGTTTTTTAGCTTTGCGGAGTAAGGATTTGTATAGGCTAAGCTTGAAAGATGCTAGAGCTTTAAAGGCGGTGAAAAAGATGGATCGAATGTTAGAGGCGTTTTTCTTGGCAAACGTCAGCTTTATTCGTCATGTGCTTGATTCTCTCAAAGCAAAACAGCTGATTGATATACGTCAAGAGATTCCAGATGAAGAACTCTTGGCGATAATCAACGACATTATGCTGATAGAAGCTCCGAAGGAAATGTTCAACGTTCCTGATTTAGAAATGGTTGACGATGATGTTGAAGGTATAGAGACCAAGATATTAAAAGCAATTGAGTTATGTGAGGAGGAAAATATAAGGGTTACGGCTAAGGAGATCACAGCGCGGACAGGGATTCCTAAAAGCACGGTGGGCAGATATATTAAAAGGCTGAAATGATGGCCCGCTTGATCTGCATAAAAACACCATGATTCACTACGCTATATCCTGACAAATATATAGGAAGTATAGATATGATAGAGAAACTGGAACCCTTCGTAAGAAGCGGAACTAAAGATAGACATATCATAATATCAGCAGATGAAGTGCTCAATGCCATAACGGAGGGACAGGATATTGATGTCGAATACACTGATATTATTGGCAATCTGGATATAAGAACCATAAACGATAGACTTGACAAGGATGAATATAATAGACCAATCATTCAGGGGAATATAAGAGTAGCTAACAGCATGATCTGGGGGTATGTGGACCTATACTATGCTAGATTCAACAGGCATGTGGATTTTCATGTAGACTTCGGTTATCCTATATCCAGGGATGAGAACTTTCTTTACAAGGGAAGCATGAGCATTCAGTTCAATCCATTCATACATAGTGGAGTTGAACTATCCCTGAGCCTTTGTTACATATTTGGTAGTCTTAATAAAAACAGTAGAACCCGTTATATTGCGGTAAATATATAAGAGGAGAAGGTATGATAAATAAACCAGAACCTTTTGTGAGACATGGAACTGTGTATACACGTATCATAATATCAGCAGATGAAGTGCTCAATGCGATAGCGTTGTAGGATCAACTAGCGATTCCAAGTCTCTCAGAAGTTCAGGATCGCGTTCAGTAAGTTGTTTACGTCCACCGCCAATGCAACGTATGCGAGACAAAGGTGGCATCTCACCATTATTCTCACTCAGTTCTGCAATTCCCTTAGCAATTGTATTTCGAGACAAACCAGTTGCCCCCGCTACTATTGAAATTCCACCATATCCTTTCTACTGCTGCCCACCGGCGCCGTAAATATTCATTCATGAGCGGACGTAACGATGTATACTTAGATTTTACTTGCTCTTCGATTATGAATTTTTTCATATAACCATTTAAGCATATTAGCAATGAATGGTCAAGTTATTTTTGCGCGGCTCCTAACTATCACCTCGTTTGGACTCCGAAATACCGGAAATGTATTCTGCGTGGTGATCTTAGGGAATATGTATACCAGCTTCTTCATAACATTGCAGAACAATATGATTACGAAATTGATAAACTTGAAATAGCAGAAGATCATATACATATGCTGGTATCCTTCCCGCCACGAGATTCCATTGCAACAGTGGTGGCTCGATTTAAGAGCATTTCTGCAAGCGAGATATTTCGGAACTACCCCGAGGTGAAGCGAGAACTATGGAAGGGAGAGTTCTGGGAAGATGGATACTTTGCTCGAACTGTCGGAAATGATGTAACTTTTGAAACAGTTCGCAAGTATATCGAATACCATCGTACCAAAGAAACGAATCTCCCACAACAACTAGAGCTTTTCTAGGCAAGCTCTTGGAAGCCTCGCCTTATGAATCTTCATTAGGCGGGGTAATTCACTATTAACATTCCGAAGGATTTATTCAAGGATCAAAACTCTTCAGGACAAGAAAGAGCGGAAATTAGCTGTTATTGAAGTAATGAGGATTAAACGCGGAGCCATTGGTTTGGAACTCTCTGATTGAAGAAGCGAATCAAATCGCTGCGGAGATTGAACGTTTAGAGAACATAGATACACCGGAATATATATCACGGGTGAAGGGGATATTAACGAATCTATTAGCTCTACTTTGTTATATTAAGGCATAATATTGGCAAGAAATGCAGTAATGATAAGGTCTGAAGCATCTGCTAAGACATTATCTCTACCATTGGGATACCTTTCTCATTATGTAGAAAGTCATGCCAGCGCTGTGGGTTAGCCACACACCATTTGTAAAAATATAGCATCAGCTTTGTGCGTATCACATCCAGAAGTCGTCCGAAGGTCTTACAAGCATGTGTGCTCCACTTCTTGAAACTACCACACTGCCTGTGCCATATGATAAAACTATACATCAGAAATACCATATACCAATGACGACGAATCGGTCTATCATCTCGCACCTGGTATTGATCGAAACCCAGGTCATCTTTACCACGAAGATAGAATTTATCTATGGAGTCTCGAAAACTCCAGCCACGCAACATAGATGCTACATCACTGAGTGTATCATTGCTCATAAGCACATCTATTTTGTCCATATCCTTCTCTTGTGGGGTCGGTTTGACTATCAATACCCGATGTTCGCCAGGCAGATTCTTAACCTTCAATATAGTGTCTGCTACATATGCTTTCTGTGTTTCACCATTTGCCTTAGTATAATCAACCTCAGAAAAAGCATCATCTTCTAGGGAAGTCACAAGCTCCTTTACAGAATGCTCTTCTATAGATTCCTCACCAGGGCAATAGACATGACGGTTTGCATATAAAGACGTTATGTAAAGACGTTTCCTACTCTCGACACCTTTGATGAAATCCGGGCTATTGCCATACCATGCATCTATCAACAGATGAGAGAATCGAATACCACGCTTGATAGTATCATCAACTAGCTCTAAGCCCAACTCTAGCTTAGATTTGAAGACATATGGCTCTTTATCAGGATTATCAACAGGATTATCAATAAGTGATGCATTCCGTTCCTCTACCCACTTCTGGGGTAGGTATGGACGATGATCAATAGGCCAGTCCTTTCTGGAATCTACATAATGACTGGTAACTACCACCTGTCCCTGTTCCACCTTGCCAAGTGAACCTATCCATTGCTTTCGTGTGGCATGAGTAGAATCACCTGACTTTGGATTGCCAGTATCATCAACGACTACATACCCATCATGGCAACTTCTGGTAGACTTATTACTGTTCATCATCTCTACTCTCTGGTCATTGAGTCTAACCTCGTCCCAAGGAGCATCATGCATGAAGTGGTGAACGGGCTGATAATCCGTCTCAGGAATATGTTCAGTAATATACCATATATTCTTTCGCTTTATTTCTAACATTAATCCATTGCCATAGAGTCGAAAGTTTTCCCTTTGAGATGGTTCACTGAATATGTTATCGAATTTCTTGTAGAAGGGCTCAAACATGGGGATGCGAACAGGTGCAAGGTAATTCATCATAGTCTCCTGAAGGTTAATCATATCCTCTCATATGCTTCCACCATTATTATACTTCATTCCACATCCATTTTCCCATGTTATTTTAACAAAGTAGAGTTAGGATACGCTTCTTCAGCAAACAGGCCAAAACAGATTCCACTGCTAAGGCTCTCGTGGGATAAATAGGATATTGCAGTAACGGCGAGAGAGGCAACGAGAACTAAAAGATAGGCTTGCTGAGGCTGAGATAAAAAAACGTAGCGTGTTTTAGCCTTCATATATATATAGACACCACACAAGGGGAAAATGTGACATGGAAAATAAAAAAAATTGAGTGTGTTCCAGATATGAATCACGAATTACATGAATAAACGTTTGTTCTTTGGCTATCGCGTGTTGAAAACAGGCTAAGCAACTGAATTTCAAATGTTGCGATATCTTCCATGCCTGAATAAGCAACATAAACACTATAAACACTTTATCTGTAACCGACATTGTCCTATACACAAAAAATGATGCATTTTGTGACATAGCCGGCACTACGAAAGTGTATAAAAATTTCACCCTATCCCGCTAGATAAATAGAATCGTAAGAGGTGGCATGATTTATGCTTACTTTGTTTACAGGAACAGATTTCAAAACTAATGTTATGTTTACTTTTTGCTAACCTCTCACAAAGTCTGAGAGAAAAATAATCAGCAAAATCACTCAGAGGAGCAACTATGAGATTCATCTTTTCAGTAATTATTTTTGTTTCTTGTATTTCATCAACTCTTGCTCAAGATTTAATTATTCTGGAGTCGAAAACTAATAGCAACATCATATTTGCGGATCCAGGGAAGCAGTTTGACCTAAACATAGCAATAGATACCAAAGGAAACCCGATAAACGGTATATCTTTGTATCTCACTATTAATAGCGACTTCCTTCGAGTAGTAGATAATGACCCTGTCAAGTCTGGCATACAGCCATTCAAAGATGGATCGTTCATAAATGAATTCATCTTAGAAAATGATACTCATGGTGATCCGGGCAATTCAATCCCCGGATTTCAGTTGGACTATACAGCAGTAAGCCTATCTGACTGGTCAGAAGGAAAGGGAATAGTAGCTACTATTACACTTGAGGCAATCGCTCCTATAGCCAATGCGACTGTGGCTTTTGATTTTGACTTCCCTAACGCCCGTGAGACTGCCATTAACACAGAAAAAGGGTTGTTAATTCAGCAGCTTTCCATCATGAATGCCTACATTGTGAACCCAGACACTATAAACCTTGGTACACAGTTAGAGTACGGAGAAAAGACAAGAAAATCAGCTGATAAAATATATTCACACCTTGTGGCACCTTATCCAAATCCTGCTAACCCGGAAGTATGGATACCTTTTGAGCTATCAGAAGATAGTCAGATTGTCATAAAAATATATAATTCCTCAGGTGAAATGGTAAAAAATTTTGATCTAGTTGATTTGCCGGCAGGAAAGTATTTATCTAGGAATAAGGCAATATATTGGGACGGCACAAATGTAAACGGCGAGAATGTCATAAGCGGCATATATTTCTGCATTTTAAGTGCAGGAAAAACCACAGACGTAAAGAAGATAATAATACTGAAATAAATGTAATACCTACATTCCGCACCTATTTCTTGAACTTTTGGTGTTTAATGAAATCTGATATAGCCTTATGAATACTAAATCTCCACCCATTTGCGTTGTTTCATCGGACAGTCAGGCCATCCATCTTTTGCCCAGAAAAGTGGTGATTAAATCAGAATTCAGCGAAATTAGCAATATATCAAGATTAATCCCCAAAATCAGAGTCCAATATTTGTGGGCTTTCACAAGATTTGATAAAAAACCCGGAAAAGCCCAAAAAAAGTGGTGCGGAATGTAGGATTAAACTCACTAACTGGATTTTCCTGTCAGTTTCTTTCGTTCACGAGATCTGATGTAATAATTGAGACTCTTTGTTGTGCCATACTGCAAATGGGGCTCGATAGTGCGTTTCTGAGGAACACCAAGAGAGAATGATTCCTCAATGCGTCCACGATCTTTATCATATATAGTAGCCTGAATTGTACCCTTGCGCTTTCTTTGATGCCAGTGCTTCTTTTGTCATCAATGAAATAAAATTCCGCTCAATCTCTACAAAAAGCGGCAGCAGTGTAACCATCACTTTAGGTGTCACGTCCTTCAAATCACCGCTTAAGCGAAGGTTCTATTTGATTACGGTGATAGTAACACCATAGGCAATCAAATCATTAATCAGAATGATAACTTCTCCAGTGCTACGCCCTAATCTGCTCAATTCAGTAACCAACAGAGCATCCCCTGGTTCTAATCACTCTTGGAGTTCCTCGATACGTCGCTTCCGACTACTTTGTTCCGAAGAGATCGTAACTTCAACGGAAGTTCCCCCATTTAAATAGGTTCCAGATGCCCCCTAAAGTGTTGTGTTTTAAGGTTTTTTACGCTTTTGATTCAACTGCTTTTTAGTGACTACATTTACCCCCTTATGTGGAAGCGCAGATGGAAGTGTAACTCCTAGAGATTCCAATAGTTTCAGCGATTGTTCACAAGGTTTGGGGATCTTCAGACAAGTAATAGAATCATTGACTCGCATCTCCATCGCACAAAGCATGGATAACTGGGATAATCCTTCCTGAACGGTCATATCAAAAGATGTCCACTTGTGGCTCAACTCCCGAACTATCAGATACGCCAGCATAACCACCAGTGCATGACCACGGGTACTCTCTTCAGTCTGCACATACACAGGGCGCATCTCCAGGTGCTCAGTTTTGCAGGTACGGAAAGCACTCTCCACCACAGACAGGTCTTTGTAGCGATCATGGATGATCTGCTTGTGGGCAATGCTCTGCGGAACGTCGGTCTTGATGACATAACAACCATCCAAACGGGATTCATTCTGTAAAGCATTTTCATCCTCTTCCAACTGCAATAATCTCCCTTCACTTTTCAACATAAGCCAGGACTGCACTTTCAATTGCTCTATCTTTCCAGAGATTTTCTCCAAAGCATTTGATAACTTTGCACCCTTATGAGACTGGAGATAGATATTTTGCTCAATAATCAACTCCTCAATACACTTGCGCTTCGATCGACGGGTTGCTTTCAACTCCTCTGCACGTTGAGCATTACGGCGAAGAATGTAACGATGCGAAGCATGCAATACTTCATGTACCGATTCTGAGAACATATCCAGTCTAAAAACTCCAGACTTGATTAATGTCTCTATCTGGGGTTTGGTGATAGCAGTAATATAGTATAGTTCTGCATTGGTTAGTGCTTGCATCTGTTTGCTTTTCACCATGCCCCGGTCTCCAACAAATATCACATGACGACAGCCGAATGACTCAGTAATCTTATGTATCTGACAACTGACGGTGCTGGGGTCCTGGGTATTGCCAGAGAATACCTCCACTGACACCGGCTCCCCTTGTTCATCACACAGCAGACCTATAACGATCTGCATCTTGCCCTTCTTTTTATCACGATTATATCCATAAGCGGCTAGTTGATTGTGTTCTCCTTCAAGATAGCTGCTGGTGACATCATAAAAGAATAATTCTGGCTTATCTTTACCATGACGATTACCAAATAGCTTCCCCTCAATCTCCTTCTGATGTCCGGATAACCATTTAAGATTATCATACAGGTCATCTTCATCAAACCCACAGTTTATTCCCAATATATCACAGACTGCGTGTGTTTTGGCTAGACGGACGGCTGACAGTCGCGAGCCTTGCTCTATGACCCGGGCTATAACTTGCCAGAGAGCTAGCTTCCCTTCCAACTGATTTCCAAGGGCTTTCTGGATTCCTAGACGTTCTGCTGTCTGATAGACAGCCCAAACTGCGCCAACCGATGAGCCTTTTTGCAATTGTACCAATTCCACCGTATCAGGAAACAGAAATGCAATATCTTCCTTGTGTTTGAGGGCAAGCTTAATAGCAGTAATCTCCTGTGGAGTACATTTGGATAGATTGGCGATAGTTCGATTTCTGACCTTTGGTCCTTCCCTGTAGGATTCCCGCAGCAAGACCGAACGATAAGTTTTTCCTGTTTTTGAATTAAAAGGTATCTCAACGATGTACATAACTACAATTATACATCATAAATCAATAAAAATCAAGGAAAAATATTGTTAATTATTATATTTTTCTGACTACATTTATGCACAAAAACTCATACAAAACCATATCACGACTGGATTTATAAATTTTCACCCAGGGGAACTTCCGCTTCAATAAACTTATCGATGTGCATACCCTCATGATTTCCCCCGCTAATCCAATGTATCCACACTACTTTTGAGTGCATCCGCTAACCAGGGAATAAGTGCATCTGGCTGATATTCTCTTACCATACTTATCTCTACTTTGCCATAATTTCGGCTGAGATCAGGGGTAAACCTGCATCAATCTGAGAATTCTAGAAATCAGCTAAAACCAATTAACATAAGGATTGAAGCGCTATGTGTAAATGAAAATGCTCAACAGCCGTCATTCCCCTGTGCGACGCGGTAGCCAAAGCACAAAAGGCTGGGATACAGAGAAATGAGCTGTCTTCCCAGACTGGAGAGTCACCAGATTCCTGCTTCCGCAGGAATGACATTGCATGATTTATTCTGAGCATTTTCATTTGACGGTAGCACCACATTAAAGTGTGGAGTTAGAATTTTGGCACAAAAACCTTGATGAATAGGAAAATATGATATTCAAATAGATGTTTTACATGTCAATGCTGTCATAGTGATAAATCTTTATGGCATATAGCTTTATCAGATATTTGTCATAGTTTGTCATGACAAATATGTCAGAGCAATGTCAGCATTTGGCACTGTGAAATATCAATGAATTTCATCTCCACACTTAACGGCAGAGCTACCACTTTTTAGAATTCTCAGCAATATTGGTATGAAGCATAAGTCAAGGCTAAAACATAAGAAATAGGTAAAGTTTTTTGTTTGTTTTTTCGATATAAATATTAGATATAGGTGTGTCCCACTTATGAAACAAATGAGGCTTGATTGACGTAATAAACCTTTGTTTTCCCATATCCTTTATGCAAAGGTCTCTTTCGAGGCAACAATCTTAGAAGAGGAATATAAAGTGAACGCAGTCAAAAAAAATCTATTTTCTATAATTATTTTATGTATTATCATTTTAGCAAATCAAAATATAACTCATGCACAGAACCCCATAAAAAATACTTTTAGCAAAAGGTATTTTATGTATCACGGAACTCTTTCTACACAAGATCAATTGGATCGCCTAGTAGAAATTATGAGGCATGCAAAACATTTGGGTTACAATGGAATGTTTTTTGCGTCAAGCGGATATTCAGTATCTATATTTAAATCGCTAATACAAAAGGCAAAGGAATTAGATATGGTTATAATTCCAAGAAATTTCGGACCGTCTGATATCATCTATGAGGGAGCTGACCTAAACCAAATGTTGGAAGCACTGCCCATAAACGATTCCATCTTTTATGTTCAGAACGGAATAGCTGCAATTAAAAATGATGAAAACTTGATACTGCCAAATAAGGATTTTGAGGATTGGGATCAGGATAAAATTGATACACAATATTGGCTTAAAAATTGGACTATTCTTGATAATCCTGGTACAGTTATTCGTCAAGATAATACAATAGCTTATAATGGTAATAATTCAATTCTATTTAAAGATCCATCATTATCTAATTCTACATATGGTTATCAAAGAGTTATGGTTAGTATGAATTTAAAATCTTACAAAGCATATGAAGTATCTTTTTGGTTGAAAACAAGTAACTTTACCGTTCCTTCTTCCATTGGAATATTTATATATGGTAAAAATGCAGATAATAGCGGTTCTGTTGCTTTGCTTCGCCGGACATGCATTTCTGCAAAAAACACTCAAGATTGGACAAAATATAGCTTTACTTTCACTAGCTTGAGCAAAACCAAGGCGACCTTATATTTTGGACTTATAAATAAAGGCTGTAATTACTTTGGTAATTTTTGGTTAGATGGGGCAAATATTCGAGAATTAGGATTATGCAATATGGTGCGTAGGTCGTGCTTACCTATTGTTGTTAAATCTTATGATGAGAAGATAATCTATCAAGAAAACATTGATTATATAGTGGAAAACGGATATCTAGTTATTCCTTTTGGATCATCTATTATTGAGGAAGAATTATTGAGAGTATCTTGGTATTTAGCTGGAGATATTTATGGCAGATATGCTACTTCTTGTCATTATGAATATTACAATATTATTGAAAAAACCCTTCAAAGACTAAGTTCATACTTTAATAATAACCCGTATGGATTTTTAATTAATATTGATGAATGGGCAGTAGCAAACTGGGATCCATGTTGTAGTCATATTACAGCAGGTGAATACATGGCAGAAACCTTTCGTAAGACTGAAGAAATATTGTTGGCATATAATCCTAATTTGGAAATATTTGTTTGGAGCGATATGTTTGATCCATATCATAATGCAATCAAAAATTATTATGCAGTAAACGGATCAGTTGAGGGATCTTGGGAAGGATTATCTTCAAAAACAATAATAGTTAATTGGGATTATCCAAAGATAGTAGAATCATTGAAATTCTTTTCAGAAAAAGAACACAGACAAATTCTTGGAATTAATGATGACAGCGACAGCTCTCTATCTTTGACAAAGAAATGGTTGGATGGCCTGGATTTTTTGGAGAGCCAGCCAAATGGCATATCTAATATTGAAGGATGCTTATTTTTTACTTTAATAAAGGGTAGTGACGGTGGTTATGGAGAATATAAAAATTTGGGGCCGTTTGCTTCGTTAATGAAAGAAAGGGGAAGGTGGGTACTAACAGCTAATGATGACAATTATAATATAAATGAAGACAGTATACTTGAGGTAAGTGCTCCAGGAATATTATCAAACGACATCGATCTCGGTGATTTTATCAAGGCGGAGATTATAGATAATCCGCTCCATGGAATTTTAGTTTTAAATTCTGATGGGTCCTTTATTTACACTCCTAACACAGATTATAACGGTACTGATACTTTTAAATATAGAACTACTGATGGTAAATTAACTAGCAATATAGCGATGGTTAATATAAAGATAGATCCAATTAATGATAAACCTATAGTCAATGATTTAGCAATAAGTCCTGTGTCGCCATCAACAAAGGATAACCTTACTGGAAGTTACACATATAATGATGCAGATGGTGACCCAGAGGGTGCAAGCGAAATTAGATGGTATAAAAATGGTGTATTACAAGCCGAATATAATAATAAGCTGATTGTACCATCCAGTGTTATGTCAAGTGGAGATACATGGTATTTTACAGTGAGACCTTTTAATGGGATAGAATATGGTGAATTAGGGATTTCTGCATCCGTGACAATAAATTCTGCAAATAATAACTTAGTAATAAGCCTTATATCGCCGTTGACAGAAAATAACAAAGTTATGGTTAATAAGGGTGATGAATTCGACCTGCAAATTAGGATAAACACCAATAACACAGAGATTAATGGCGCATCCATATATATAACTTTCGATAATACGAAGCTTCAACCGGCTATAGATCAGTATCCTAATTTGCCTAATTTCCAACCATTCTTACAGGGAGGATTTATCGGCGCGGGTGATAATAACTGGATTACTAATAAAGTAAACGGAGGCAAGCTGGACTATGCTGAGGGTAGGATTAGTGGAACGGTATCAGGATCAGGACTGATAGCTACGGTTAGTTTCATAGCTATAGATTCAGTATTGTCAACTCCTATCATCTTTGACTTCGACCTTGGGAATGTTCGAAATACAGAGATTAGTATACCTGATGTACCATATACAATAGTGCCCGATTCTTATACGAATGCAAAAGTAACAATAAACTCTCCTCCATCAGTCATCAATCTTGCAATAACTCCAGACTTGCCGTTGACGGCAGATGATCTTATCGGAATGTATACATTTACTGATACAGATGGAGACCCTGAAATAAAAAGAGAGATAAAATGGTATAAAAACGACATATTACAGCCCGACTTCAACGATCAACTAGTTATCCCAGATAGCGTGACAAACAAAGGCGAAAAATGGCATTTTACTATACGCGCATCAGATGGCAAATGCCTCAGTGCTTTAGCCACTTCCTCTTTGGTGACAATAGGCAATACTCCTCCTTCTGCATGGGAACTTTCTATTAACCTAAATCCATCAGGCGCATCTGGAAATTTTATAGGTAGCTATACATATATCTATCCAGATGAAGTTATGGATAGTGTTGAAGAAATACAATTGGCGTCTACAGATGATAACCTATTAGGAACTTATATATACAATGATCCTGATGGTGATATCGAAAGAGCAAGTCAGATAAGGTGGTACAAAAATAACGATATACAGATAGAATACAGTAATCAACTGACGATCCCATCAAGTGCAACATCTAAAGGCGAGGCATGGTATTTTACGGTATTGCCGAATGACGGGACAGAAAATGGAGTTCTTCAAACATCGCCTTCAGTGGTGATCGTTAATCTGTCCCCAAACGCCTCTGATCTGGCTATAAGCCCGGCAACTCCATCGTCCGCTGATGACCTTACTGGAAGCTATAGCTATGCTGACGCCGACGGTGATAGCGAAGGCACAAGCGAGATAAAATGGTATAAGACTGACGTCCATCAGGCAGAATACGACAATAAGCTTATGGTTCCCGCAAGCGCTACCTCTAAGGGAGAAACCTGGCACTTCACGGTCAAGCCCTATGACGGTACGAGTTATGGAGAAATTCAAGCCTCACCAAAAGTGACGGTAATTAATACCCCGCCATCCGCCAGTAACCTTGCAATAAGCCCGGCTTCACCTAGAACCGCCAATGATCTCACAGCTACCTATACTTATAGTGATCCTGAAGGCGATGCTGAGACTGGAACCGAGATTAGATGGTATAAAGACAATGTCCTACAGCCTGAATACAACGATAAAATGGTTGTGTTATCTACCTCAACGAAGAAAAACCAGATATGGTACTTCACAGTAAAGCCTTATGACGGATCGGACTATGGCGACATACAGACATCCTCGAGTGTAAAAATACTGAACTCTCCGCCCGTTGCGAAGACAGTTGAACAATACAATGGCGTAATTGATAACGACACGGCATTCACCTCTGAGGGCACAATTGACCCGGACGGTGATACTCTGACATACAGATGGGACTTTGACGCGAGCAACGGAACGAGTGATACTGATTCCACAGAGCCGAACCCAAATTATGTCTATACACAGGTAGGGACTTATACAGTCACATTGGTGGTCAGCGATGACGAGGGGAACTCCGATACTGTCTCCTCCACCGCGGATGTTAAAGTAGACATCAATGGCAATGCAAAGCTACAGGGGCATGGAACTAATCCCGCCAGTGTTAATATCACCATCCGCCCTGTCGGCTCAAAGACTGTTCTGAAGACTTTTGACGTAGACATCACCGACGGCTTATTCAATATATTGACAGATATAAACCCCGGCACTTATGATATAACAGCCAAAGCCAAACACTATCTGAAGGCTATAGCCAGAAACGTCAATATTTCAGGAAGTAAAGAGGATGTGGATTTTGACCCGGAGATAACAGGCATTGTACCAGGTGAACTTCGCGGCGGGGACTGCAATAACGATAATGCTGTGAGTCTCGCAGATTTCTCACTGTTGTCAAAATATTTTGGCAAAACAGATGATAGTGCCGATATCAACGGTGACGGACTGGTAAACATCATTGACTTCTTAATATTCAGCTCTAACTATGGCTATATGGGCGTTGACGGGCGTTCTCTAGCTCCATCGAAACCATCGGACGTTGGAAACAATGATTCCATGAAGCTAATAGTATATACCGATAGAGATCCAAAGACTATCAGTCCGGGAGATGAGTTTGAAGTATACCTGAGGGCTGACAGCGCAAGCAAAATGAAGGGATATTCAACCATTCTGCAGTATGATACAGAAGTCTTCCATTTAGTAGATACGCCGAAGGAGGGTGCTTTCCTGAAGTCGAACAGGGAGGGAAGATCAACTCTGTTTATATCAAAAGCTTCTACCGGTGAGATCGGCAACCTGATGCTATCAAGCTGTATCATGAATGAGACGCAGGGAGTTAGCGGAGGTGGCATATTAGCATCACTGAGGTTCAGGCTATCAAATGCTTCGCCTGGCTCTTTATCAATATATCAACCAAGCATAATTGATTCTCGCGAAAGGATCAACAACCTTGCTGACATGTAGTTTGCACTTCAGGCAATACCTATGCAGATGGCGCTGCTACCCAACTATCCCAACCCATTTAACCCTGAGACATGGATCCCTTATGAGCTATCTGAAGCCGCTGATGTGAAGATAGAGATATTCAGCGTCACCGGTCAGCTTGTAAGATCACTGAATCTTGGGCATAGACAGCCAGGCTTCTATGTCAAAAAAGAGAACGCGGCATACTGGGACGGCAGGAATGAGGTTGGCGAGGAAGTGTCCTCAGGCATATACTTCTATGCGATAAGGACCGCAGATTATGTCTCAACCCGAAAGATGACGATAATCCGTTAGAGAGGTCAAGTGTTTTTCAAATATCTGATTTACTCTCAGTTTTTTAAAGAACGGTTCTTTGTTAATTCACGGGGATGGTTTAGTGAATCTCCTCTTTCCATTGTTTTTGGCAGTCACATTGTATAGATTCAAGAAATGAAAAATCGTGAGACTTATTATAGTATGAGATAGCTTTCATAACACGATCATCGCAATTTGGGCAGTTATGTGGAACATCAATAGGATCCGGTTTATCATGAAAACTACCTATGTGAATCGGGCCATATTTTATGCCTCTGTTCACAACGTCTAATATACTCCATAACCATGGTGGCTTGTAATTACCAGCTTTATAATACTTATGCATGACAGTATTTTCTTGGACAAAGGCCGATTCCAGTGCAACTTCATCTGTGCCACAGTCAAACGCATATTTTATAGTTTTAACGGCTTCACCTATAGATAATTTTTCGCTTAATATAATAGGTTTAAGAAATACATAGGTGAGAACCCCAAAACCATTTTTTTTTAAAAAATGTACTGCTCTCTCATAATCATGTCTTGTAAATCCTTTATTTATATAATTTTGTCGTATATAATCCGATTGGCATTCAAGACCAATACCTATAGACAACAAACAATTATCTTTTAGTACATTTTGAATTTCCATTAAATTTTTAGCATTTATAAATTCAGGTCTTGATTCCACAAGTATATTCTTGATGGTTGGGTATCTTTTGCTAATACTTTTAAGAAGCATTAATTGTATATTTCTAGGTATCTCATTACAATTCAAATAACTACCCCCATTATATATTGCCAATAAAGCTGGTTTCTGTTGTTCAATATTGGACAAGTAACTACCTAATAAATATGCAAATTTAATTCTATTCTCAATTGATATGCCAATATTAGAATTTATACGATCCAATTGATACTTGAAACCACACATGTAGCATCCACCTTTATGCTCCTTTGCCCATTGACAACCTAAACCAGGTAGCATTAATACCCATCTTTTATTTAATGCACCAACACGCCAATTGTAGATTTCATCAATATAAGAAAAATTGTCGATGTGATTAGCTTTTAAGATTATTTTTTTTATCAAACTCCTTCTATTTGTTCTATTTAAAGATTGCATATTTTTTCCTCATAACTTTTAATTATAGCCGAGAATTCTAAATTGTGAGTTTAGGCCAATATCTATCAAATTTCAGACTAAATGACTGGGTGAAAATGCTCAATAGGAATCATTCAATGTCATTCCTGTGCAGGCAGGAATACAGTCTTTTTTAAGTTTTTTCTGGATTCCAGCTTACACTGAAATAACATCCATAGAACATTTTCATTTGTCAATAACTATTAATATTTTCTGAGTAATCTGTTTAACCTGTATATATACTTGCCAAAGGTTATACCTAGCTTTTTATAAATAAGATTGCTATAGTAAGGATTTATCCATAGAAGAAGGACTCCATAGTTTAAAGAAGGTGGATCTGGAAAGTAATTATCCAATATTCTAATAGGAGTCAGTCCTAAACGTTGATATAAGGCAATTTCTGGATCCAATGGTCGCCCATATTTTGTCTTTCCAAATACATATTCACTAACAATATTATCTCTTGCAGCTTTGTTCATAAAATCTGCATCTAATCTTCTTTTATAAATATATTTGCTTAATCCAGGTATCCGCCCACCCAGGACGCCAAATTTGAGATTGCGTTCTATTATCATTCTGGCTATTGCCATCATTATTGCACATACTAGATCGTTCCCTATACATTTCGGCTTTACACTGAGATTTACACCATACAATGCATCCCCTGTTGGATTATGAGTTTTGATTATTTTTCCGTTATCAGTAATGCTCTCCCAAGTGAAATTCGTTCCTAGACATTCAGAATTTATTATTTGAGTCACTGCTGCTCCTTCAATATTGCCATCTCTCTCACCAATAAAGATTCCTTCCGGGAACACTTCTAATCTTGCTTTATATGTATCCATATCGGCTTGAGCTTCTTCTGACCACGCAACCTTTTCTAGCTTTAATAGATCATCAATGTCCCTAACTGAGGCTGTCCGTATATTCATTCTGGCTCTTTTTCTACTAACTATAGGTTTTTTAGTCATATTTGCGATCTCCTAAGTACCAATAATGTTTTTGAACTTTGCCTCCCTTAATCCCTCCGTGAACGGAGGGAAATGTTCTTTATTCACGGGGAGAGTTAAAGGGCAATGTAAATGCAAATTTTCAGTTTTAACAAAGTTCAAAATCTTTTCTGATCTCGACTTTGTCCATTTTTGTTTAATTTTGATTCAAATATTTGAAGGCATTTTAGATAACCCCAAAACCTAATTATCACAAGCATCTACAAAATAGGTCATGGAGAACCAATCAGGATGCCAACAAAGAATTAGGAAAGGTCTCACTAGCAAACCAGACATTACGAATTATCTGACTCTATTTTTTGGCAATGCTCTGTCATGACATTGTCATACTGAAAATACAGAATTGCTTGTATTTATAATGGTTCAGAACTATGACACATGTCTGACAACCTTTATACAGAAAAGTTTTTTCTTTAAAGGAATGGACAAAGTCGAGTTGGAAATAACTTGCTTAATAGATGGTTAAATGGCTTCTATATTTGCAAAAGTAGTTTTTTTATTAATCAGAGCTGCTTATTCCCAAGCAACATACTCTGAAAGCCATTTACCGCATCCTATATCTCTATTTCCGATAATGTCTAATATGGCTTGTCTTTTATATCGGAAGTGTTTATGAATAACTTTAGCTAAAAAAAAATCAAAAAACATAAAATTAACATTATTTAGAATTTTTAATATGCTTTTATATAATTCAAAAGTATCTTAAGGATCATTAGAATATTTTAGCTCTGTAAAAATAAGAACTCGTAGCGAGTAAGTGCAAAAAGATGCAAAAATACCAATTCCGAATGAATTGTTAATAGCCTGTAAACACCTTTGTGATAGCGTTATGCAGAATTTGGTTGCCGCTGCCATTAAAATCAAGTTGCTTAAAAGTTTGTGACATAAATCGGAGCCTTTAATAACTTGATTTAACTGGATTTCTAGTTCTTACTCGATTCTAGTTCATGAATGTATTGTTAGTTAATTAAAAATTAACTAACAATACATATTATACCATATATATATTGATAAATCAAGTATTTAGTTAAAAAAAAATTAATTAACATTTACAAAAAACAGCTTTTTATAGTATAATAAACATTATTGGAAATAGTCATGGATTGTGACCAAAAGAAATAATTAGCAAGTAATCACAATATTTCAATTATAGAAAGGGGATACGTTACCGATGCGGACAGGAAAAATTATTGAGGATGCCTTAGAAAAATCAAATCTTACTTTATCAAAGGTCGCAAAAAGGATCGGAGTAAGTAAGGCACATTTATCAAATTGGAAAAATGGAAAAAGCGAGCCATCAGATACAATAGCACGGGCAGTCGCACGGGAATTGGGGATTAATTTTGAGGATTTGCGTCTATATCTCGACAAAGAACGTTCAGAGAGAAAAAAATATAAATATATGAAATCATATTTGGAACTTGAAAAGAACCAAAGAGAAATATTTGGAAGTGAATCAGATGAAAATACTACCGTTTTAGCAGGAAGTGTGATAATTGAAGAGATAATGGAAAATCCTATAGTAGAGATTGATATAGATATATATCGGAAGGCTGAGGAATATGCCAATATTCATAATACTACGGTAAAAAAAATTTTAGAGGATTACCTTAAAACTATAATTACGTATTAAATCTGTCGTGGCGATGGGTAGGGTTGTAGATTGTTTCTGTCAAAGGTTTTATTTAAAGTTCCATTACGCATATCTGATTGGTAAGCATTTTGCGGTTCTTTGTTATAAGGCATCGGTTCGTACCCATCACCGTCTTTCAAAGTTGGTAGGTCAGAGATAGCTGACCAGGCGGACCTGTATTTTTCGATCTTTCCAAACAAACCAATTATCTCTATCGGACCAAAAGATGGAAGGGGAAATGAGGGTTTTTTACCAGTGTTTGAGGCGAAGAAGAAACATCGTCTTCTTCTTTGCGGGACACCATAGTCCGCCGCAAAAATAACCGCAACCTCAATCTCGTACCCTAATCGGATTAGTCCTTCAATAATTTCCCCTCGAATAGAACCTGAATAGGCGTTATAAAGTTCCGCGACGTTTTCCATAACTACAGTTTTGGGGAGAAATTCTTCAACGAACTTAAAAAAGTTTCTAAACAATTGGTTCCGTTGATCTTCGAGAAAACGATAAGCCGCTGGAACATTCTTAGAAAAGCCTTGGCAAGGTGGTCCACCGATAAGACAATCTAAATTACCTTTGGGTAGATTTAAGATGTCCTTGAGTTCTTGCGGTCTAAGTTTCGTCAAATCAGATTCCATTGCTATAGAATCCGGGTGATTAAGCTTGAAGGTCTTTAGTGCGGGTTTCCAGTTATCGACCCCTGCTAGTATTCTAAAACCTGCTTTATGTAACCCCCCCCCCATGACATTCCCCCGCAACCGCAGAATAAATCTATAACCGTTGGATTATACATAAAGTATGCTCCTTTGATGTTATTGACAGTTTGATCTCATATAGTATGTATACTATAGTATTCTTAGCATGTCAAGTCCTCGTTAGTATCTGAGGAGTGTTTTATTTGATGCGGCAGTATATAGTCCTTATACTTAGGGGCATCTATCTCACCGCGTATCTTACACGCAGCTTCCCATAGCCAGTTCTCTAGTGGGCCTGTATACAGTTTATTGTTAGTCATTTTATATTACCCCACGTGGTTGCTAGTTTGCCAGCAGGAGATATATATTGCGCCGCATAAGCGGGATCAAACCAATCGGGATTCATGTCTTCCGTAGCTGGACTATTTGTAAGATTACGCTGGTCCTTTCCATCTGCATCCATGATATAAATTTCAAAGTTCCCATCCCTGAACGAGTCAAAAACGATACTTTGTCCGTCAGGTGACCATACTGGATTTCCATCTTGCACATTTAAGGCATTATTAGTCAACCTAACTGGATTCTCTCCATCCGCATCCATGACGTAGATTTCCACACTCCCGTCACGTAAAGAATGAAAGGCAATTTTTCTGCCATCAGGCGACCAAGCTGGATACAGATCACCCGCCGGATTATCTGTAAGGTTTCGTTGATTCTTCCCATCTGGATCCATAACGTAGATTTCATAATTTTGGTCATTTTTATCTTTACCAAAGGTTTTGCAAATGATAAAAAATATTGATAAGAAGCGAGTTTAATGATATATTGATCCCATAAAATAAGTAATATCAACAAAAATAGGGGGTCATAAATGAGTTACCTGAGTATACAAACTTTGCTCGATATTTTTCAAAGGTCAATTTCTATCCTTCCACTAATGATGCTTGTATGGAAGGAATTAAAGATAAACGAGAAGCTTTCTCTCATGGGAGTTAACAAACATCACGGTATTCCTTTTCATGAAAATGTGCGCCATCTAAGCTATCTACCATTCATCAACGGAAAATCAATGAGCCAGTTGTCCGAAAACCTTCCATACCATCAAAGAGTCTTCAACACTATCTGGGATAAAGTCCATGCCATCAAATGGTGGCAACTGGTAGAAGCTGTTGCTGACGAACTATTGTTCTATCAAGCTAAGTTTCCCAATATGGCTAAAGATGGCGTTATGATATTAGATGATACCCTCTTTGAGAAATTTGGCATACACATGGAAAATGCTTCGGAAGTACGTATATCCAGTGGAAAGATAAACATAGGATATGTTGCCTTCCTTGCATGTGTCTGCCTACCAGCCATAACCATTCCAATAGCCTGCAAGACATGGGTGCCAGCCACTGTCGAAGGATATGAAAGCAAAGTCAGCATGGCAATAGCCACGGTAAAGCACTTTGCCAGACAAGCTAAGAAGACCAAGCTTAGCATAGCTGGAATGGTTGTCGTCTTTGACAGTTGGTACTTTGCCGTTGAGTTATGCAAAGCTATCAGCAATCACCAGATGATATGGATTTGTCAAAGCAAATCCAATCGTATTTTTTTCCTGCCAGATGATAAGGGCAATCCTGCCATTAAGAAACACGCATCAGACTTCTTTCTGTATCCAACAGGAAAGATGAAGACACTTCATCGGAAAATCGTGAGATATCACAACATAGGACGCTGCTACCTTCCCAAATACGGATGGGTGTATGCTGCAGTTGTGTATGATCCCAAACGCAACCCTGAAGTCTTCTTGTTGGTGACAAACAATCTAGGTGCTAATGGTCCGTGGATAATTGAGAACTATTACAAGAGATGGGGAATAGAGACACTCATAAGGGATGCCAAACAAAGCCTTGGCTTACCAGAGTTTCACATGCAACACTTCAATGGGATAACAGCTCATCTTTGTGTATGTATTCTCAACTATCTCGTGCTTTCTTGGCTTCGCTATTCTCGAAACCTTAAATATACGATTGGTCAAATGGTTCAAATAGTGTTTCACGAATTAATACTCAAAGCTGTTGATAAGGTGCATCAACACTCACTTTCACAGGAGGTGAAGTCCATAGATTGGCTTCCTATCGCTGCTTAGAATCATCTGCAAAACTTTTGAGTACGACGTTTTTCCTTAACCCTCTCAATAGCTGATTGCCTGTTGATATTGCTGCGTAAATGCTTGCCAACTTCATAACCGACTATTTGAAAGTAAACAGCAGACAGGCAACCTATTATTAGAGGAAGATCCGCATTAGGATCAGAAGAAAGAAGAGGTGTATATGCAAACCCAATAATCATCGCAGCGCAACCAGATACACAGCCTGATAGACATCCGACCATAGCCCGTTTTTTTTGCATTGTACGCATCTCTTTCTCAATCTCTTCCTCAGTGATAACGTTCCCTTCATCGTCATACACCCCTGCCGATATACTTGTTACCAGCACTAATGGAATCATGAAGCATATAGCCTTTAGCATTTCATCCACCACCTCTAACGATCAACCCTTATTTTCGTTCTTACCCTTGTTCAGCCTCAGGCGTCTCCACCATGGTTTGGTATGCGCCTCCAACGCTTTTTGGGTATCGCCTAACTGACGGGTGAGTTGCATTATTATTGTATCGGAACGTTCACGACCTTGCTCATACCTATCATTAGCCTGCTTTAGCTCATTGCGTAGATACTCATTCTCTGCTCTTAATTGTTGAATAAGTTCTCTTTGCACCGATGGTTCAGGTGTGCCATTAAGTGTGTCAGCAGGTGTGCCTGTCACTGTGCCATCTTCTGCGGGTGTCTCATCTATAGTGTAGGTATTTGGTATAAATACCAATCTCCTACCATCCTCCTGCTTAGACTTTAGTTTGCTTTTTTGTATACGTCTCCATAAGGTGCGCTTGGATATTTTTAACAACTCGCACGCCTCATCTATAGTGTGCCATAAGCCTGTGTCAGTGGCATCAGTTGTCACAGCGTCATCATCATCAGTTGGCACAGTAGTTCCTCCTTTCTGTAAAATCTGAATACCATTGATTGTGACCAATGTGATGATACTATAGCACAAACAAGACAAGGAATTCAATATTTCATATTTACGGCACACTCAGCGACACACACAAAAATGACCACCGTTATTAGGTTTATCTTACCACGTGTCATTATAATTAGATATGGCACGTTGTGGTGACACAGTATACTGAGATGGAGTGAACCGTTATACATTTAACACAGCATCTATAATGGTTTGAGCGTCATATCAGTCAAGTTGACTACGGTTTTAATACTATACCTACCGTCATTACTTTAGCGACCCCGTCATCAATATACTCAGATTTGCCAATTAGGTTCGCTTCAGTTAATATAGATATATGTTTGTTGATTGTAAATTGGATGCCGGTTGTGATTGACTTATTAAAAATCAGCAATGGGTACTTCCGAAGTTCACAATATATTGCAAAATGGTCTCCTATGTTTCGCCCCAATGTGATATAAAATAACCCAATGCCCCAGTCGATTATGGGATTCTTTGGCCCTTGGACATAAATATCTACACTCGGGAACCATCCATTATCATCTGGATCCCCTTTACTACTGTAGGTCTCACGATGACACGAAAGCCCGACTGAAAGACCACAGCCTGCTATATATTCGGAAGCAGCCCATCCATATTTAATGGCTACCGAAGACTGAATATTAAAGGCTTCTCCACGGACTGGACCACCTGCCCATGCCGCAGGATGCATAGATATAGGATGTATAGGACGATAGGCTAATGCCATACTCGGCCCATCTATTACTTGTGCAGTATGTAATGCTGAATAACATCCTGAGAACAGAAGTATAAACAATATACTTATCATCATTATAAAACATGATACCATAATCTTATACATATTTACCTCCTGCTATTCAGTATCCTAGTATATCAAAGTGCCAGCTAATTACAACAATAGTTTTTCCATGCCAAAAGTAACAATATTAGGGCAAATATGAGTCCTATCTATGCCGTAAAATCGGTTATATTGCCTAAATCTTGGCATAACGGAAACAGCGTCATTATGATACCACAAAACCTAATAAACATAAAGGTTTAAGAACTGCTCTACATAACTTTGGTTATTGTTCGTTCTTAACAGGTGTTAAGTGATTTATACTAATACATACTAATATATAATAATTTGACTTGATGTTCCTACTATGATAGAATATAAGTGAAAGGCGGTGAAAGTATGATAGAT
>Ga0172362_10000804_pt1 | contig 26459 bp, 17 predicted proteins | sample LakKivs1_kivu2a2_FD_114534 | JGI IMG/M metagenome (GOLD analysis project Ga0172362, IMG submission 114534) | Sediment microbial communities from Lake Kivu, Rwanda - Sediment s1_kivu2a2 | ecosystem: Environmental > Aquatic > Freshwater > Lake > Sediment | place: Rwanda: Western Province, Lake... | reverse complement strand
TGCCGGCACATGAGTACAGTCCGAACTTCAATCCTTTGGTGTGGACATAGTCTGCAAGGGCTTTCATCCCGGAAGGGAATTTTGCAGTATCGGCTATGATAGTCCCATCCTTATCCCTGCCTGTCTGCCAGCAATCATCGATCACAATATATTCATAGCCGGCATCTTTCATACCGGAGGTGACCATAGCATCGGCAACCTGTTTTATTAACTTTTCGCTGATCCCGTGACAGCCCATGCAGTTCCAGCTGTTCCAGCCCATGGGTGGTGTCTTCGCCAGTCCCTCGAATTTCTGTGAATGAACCGGCAGGCTCAGGCAGGCCATCAAAAGGAAAACTGATTTTTTCATGAACGCGTATTTAAAATAATATTTGGCAGAGATTATATTGTACTGGTCATATGACCAGGATTCAGATCAACAATGATCGTATTCATGTATTGCCAGCTCACCAGTCTAATAGATAATGATTATTCCGGGAAAGTCAGTAACCAGCATAAACTCATCATCAGCATGCCTGGTATCGTATGGCTGGGGTTCCTTATTCCTGCTTAAAATGAAATAGTCAGGAATATTGTAGGAATTATCCTCAAATACATCTTTTACCCATTTAATGTATTCATTACCCGGATACCTGGAAGTGGCCCCTTCAATTAATTCCAGCGCTTTACTTTCCTGCCCGCATTTCCTGAATGCCATTGCCTGGAAATATAGTTTGGAATTTTCCTCCTCGTCGGGCGGGGTTTCATGCTCCATTACTTTCCGGTAATACTCATTTGCCTTTACCTCTTCACCCAATTTGTCATATGCTGATCCAATGAGGTAATTGTCAAGCCGTTCATCGGTATCATAGGGTTTCCCGACTCCCAGGTTGGCTGGCCACAATTTTGCCTTCTCCATATAGGTAATGACATTCCTGTAATTTCCTTTTTTCATTTCATTATAGGCTGCTCTCGTGCATGCTTCATGATAAATATTACGTCCCTGTGTCGAACCCTCATAAGGCAATACCTCATATTTTTCAAGAAACAGGAGGCATTTTTTGTACTGATCCGTCCCGATCACTGCTTTAGCATACCTTAATCCGAGAATTGATTGGCCAGGGTATTTTTTCCGGCTTTCATCGGCCATTTGAAGGGCTTGTGAATAATCCCCGGCAGCAAGGTAATGATCTATCCATGCCAGGTTAACCCTCCAGTCATCCCTGTTCAGTTCCCTGGCTTTTTCCAGGGATCGCTCCACCACCTCCCTGTTATCCCTGAACAGCCTGGCTTTTACAAGATAGAACACGTAATAGTCCGGCTCATCCCCGCATTGCATAACTAACTCTTTAGTCCTGTCCATGCAGCCTTTATTCCAGTAAACCAGCGCAGCATAATACTTCAGTTTCCAGTGAGGATCTCTGCTGATGAAATATTCAAGCATCCGGGCTGTTTCATCCCTGTGAGGGAAAACCATCTCAGGAGAGAGGTCCAGCGCATTTTGCAGGAGCACTGACTGGTCTGCCTTATCAAGGTATGCAAGCCATAACAGGCATACCGGCTGGGGAGGAGCCAGCCTGAGAATCCTTACCGCTTCCTCAATACAGCCAAAATCCCTGTACCTCAGTGCCAGGTCCAGATAGGTCTGGTACGCCAGCTCATTACTTATCTTCTGCATGAACGCACCAGGATCGATGGTGTTCCACTGAAGTTCTTCAAAACTGACGAAATGGTTGGTGGCATCTAAAGACAGGAGTTCCGACAGCACTTCCTCTGCCTTTTCCCTGTTGTTTTCCTTGCGGTATTTTATTGCCAGGATCTCCAGCGCGGTTGTATTGTAAGCATTAAAAACCAGAGCCTTACGGGCATACTGCTCTGCCATGGATAAATCATCCCCCGAGAGGTACAGGATTGCCATTTCAGTATAAGCAGCCGTGCGGTACTCAGGGGACTGGCTGGCGATTGCAAAACCGCTTTTTGCCTCTGCCATTTTTCCTGCTTGTTCATTAACCAGGCCAAACAGATAATTCGCCAGCGGATCATAAGTGTCAACCGATAATGCTTTTAGTACATATCTCAGCGACGTTTCATAATCCATCCTGCGATAATATCCAAGGGCTGCACGAGCAAGTGAAGGCAGGAAGCCGGGCTCTTTTTCAAGACTTTTCAGGTAGGTGTCCAGCGCTTCAGGGTACCTGCGCTGCTTTTGCAATTCCAGGGCTGTCGTATACAGTCCATAAGCCGAATTCCAGTCAAAATCAGCAGCCGCTTCAACAGGACGGTCAACAGCCAGGGCATTCGTGCCGGAGGAATAATTTAATTTCCCGCTACCGAGTTCCAGGGTAAACTCTTCGCCGGCAGGAATTATTAGATCACGGGTAAATAGTTCAAGCGGTGCAAGTGCCACATGCATGATAATCGTGTCTGTGCCCGTCCTGATACCTAGCTCATCATTTATTTCCTGCAGGGCACTTAAAACCAGCTTAACCCTGTTTTCTTCACGGACAACATTCAGAACCGCATATTCTGAAGCCGCCACCATCCCACCCGTGTTTTTCAGGGGAAACCAGATCTCCTTCATCACATCAGCATCATACGGGATGAATTCCCTGTGCTTGAAAGGGGTAAAGGTGCTGCTGCTTGCTGCCTGGTTAAATAATTTACCTGCCTGGAATTCGATGTACTGACCGTCATTATCAGTAAGCAGGTCCTCCCAGATCATACCCTGCCGGGAAAGACCCCATATCCACAGCTTTTTACCGGGTTTGTCATCATATGTGGAATAATGACCGAAACCAAAATCGTTATCGTGCCAGTATCCGCCGAAATAATCAGAAAATGCGTTGATCACATGGTATGATTTATAACCTCCGAAATTATTATTCTCATAAAAGGACAGGTTTCTGCCGTTCTCAACCGGCCATTCCCCAATCTCTCCCCCATGTCCTATTCTTTTATTCCCGGGGTAGATAAGTTCAAGGTTGCCCGATGCTCTGGCAGCCGCATTCATCCAGTGGTAGTAAGTGCAGGGTAAGGATGTGCAGTTGAACCAGGAGGTTCGTGTTTCGAAATATGCCCGTCCCGGATAAACGATTATTTCCACATTCCACTTTGTCCCTGAAGGCAGGTCGATAGCACCAACGTTACAGGACACGCTGCCATCCGGATTCTCCCTTATTGTATAATCCACAGGAGTGGCACAGGTCGGGATGTGCCCTATATCTCCGAAATTGTATTCCAGTCCTCCTGACGTCCATGGTCCGCGCATGGCAACATCCCGGAATTTGACCACATGATTGTAATAAAGGAATTCCCTGCCCGTGGATTTTTCTATTGCGCCCCATACTTTCCCGCCAATGTCAGGACAGACATAAACCCTGATATAATCATTTTCCAGAACCACCATATTCCAGTCTTTCTGAATGCCTCTGGCAGTATACCCGTCGAACCGGTAATAAGGGTATATCCTGCTTATCTCAGGCACGGGATCAGGATCTGAAAACGGGTAGGTTATCATGCTGAGCTTTGTCACCTTAATGGTAGCATGCTGGGCAAGACCATCAATTGCCAGTGTACTGACAATTATTATAGAAAAAAATATATTTTTCATACAAGATAATATACACAGGATTTTTTGCATTTCCCTTAGTAAAGATGGCAATTATTATAATAACACCAACTGCATGCGCACCTGGATCGATGGTTTATTGAAAATATTCGCCGGCATACTGAATCCCAGTGCACGACCTTGCCCGTGATTTTCTGCTGCTTTGGGGTTGAATCCCAAAGCGGCTAGGGCAAACTCTGAACCGTGATTTTTCCTTCTTGCTGCTCTGGGGTTCAACCACATAGCAGCAAGAGAATTAAATACCTTACCGGATATGTGTCACAACTCCCCGGAGAGAGATGCCCTGGCAAGAAGATTTCTGCAACCCATCGGATGGCTTTGGGGCCATCCATTTCATGTATGGATTGGGTTATTTTACTGAAAATTCCTATATTGATTTCCTACAAAGTCAAAACAGCCGGTTATGAAAAAAGTCAAGTTCCTGCAGGTGGTCTTCAGTAAATATCTGCTGAGTATCATTCTGGGTGTTTGCCTGTTAACTGCAGCATGTGAGAAAGAGCCTGCAGGAGAGGAGAAATATCCTTCAGGGGATTTTATCAAATCCGGTGATTACCTGGGTGATTACTGGCCCACTGAAAACTGGAGAACCTGTAGTCCGGGACAGGTTGGTATGGATGAAAATAAACTGAAAGAATTAAATGACGAGATCGTCCTGATGTTAAAAGACAGCGTCGCCATCCATAGCCTGCTGATCACCAGGAAAGGGTATATCGTCGCCGAACAGTACTATTCTGATGAGTACAGTTGCGATTCGATCCACAGGATCTATTCATGCACCAAGAGCTTCACGTCAGCAGCCATTGGCATTGCCATCCATGAAGGATTCATAGCGGATGTAGACCAGAAAATACTGGATTTTTTCCCTGATTATGAGGTAGAGAACCCCGATCCCCTGAAGGAAGAAATAACCATTCGCGACCTGCTGACCATGACTGCCGGCCTCGAATGGAACGAATTTGAATATTCCTACAGTGATCTTCTTAATACTATTAACCTGTGGGCGGTAAGTGAAGATCAGGTAAAATATGTGCTTGACAGGCCCATGGCATATACTCCCGGCACCGTGTTTGAATACAGCACCGGTTATTCACATCTTCTCTCTGCTATAATATGGCGTTCTACTGGAATGAGAACCGACCTGTTCGTCAATGAGAAAATATTCACCCCGCTTAATATTACCGGATATTACTGGGCAACGGATAGCAGCGGAATACCTTTTGGAGGGAACGGGTTAAGGCTCAAAACCAGGGACATGGCTAAATTCGGCTATCTATATCTGAAAAGCGGACAATGGGGTTCTGGCGAGGTAGTTCCCGGTGAATGGGTTGAAGAATCCGTACAACCACATATTGCAAACAGGTTTGTTCAGGGTTATTATTACGGATACCAGTGGTGGGTGAGACAAAACCAGTATTTTGCAGCGGTGGGCTACGGCGGGCAGTGGATATTTGTGATCCCGGAGCTGGAAATGGTGGTGGTATATACCGGTCTCTTAGACCAGGACGACTCCTGGCAGACCTCTGCTCCCGAACGCCTGCTGCAGACATATATCCTGCCTGCAATAACAGAAGGGATATAGCACCAGGTATCAACTGATAAAACTTCTCAGGCAAAACAACCAAACATTATTCTTATGAAATCCTGTTTAACACCTGTTCTTATCATTATCTCCATAGCGTCCTGCACAACCTGCCGGGCTCAAAAGGGTACGGTTCTCCGCCAGGATCAGTACTATACTGAGGAACAGGGGCAGGAAGAGCTCGCAAGGCTGGAAAGCATGTATTCTGATAGTTCAGCCTGGGAAGAACGCAGGCAACTGCTTAAGAAATCCATCCTTGAAGGCATGGGGCTCTCTCCCCTGCCGGAGCGTACACCATTAAACGCAAGGATCACTTCTGAAAGGACCCGGGACGATTATACGGTCAGTAATGTCTGTTTCGAAAGTATCCCCGGCTTTTATGTCTGCGGGAACCTTTACCGTCCCCTGGATACCATAAATCAGCACCCCGGCATACTCTGCCCCCATGGCCATTTTACCGGTGACACGCTCGGTGCCTACGGCCGTTTCCGCCCGGATATGCAGAAACGTTGTGCCACCCTGGCACGTATGGGAGCAGTGGTGTTCAGCTATAATATGTTTGCCTTTGGCGAATCTATCCGGCAATTGGACACTTCAGCAGTTATTGAAAAACCGGTTGAGGAAAATATATGGAAACACCACAGGACACCCCTGGCGCTTACTATGCAGACATGGAGCAGTATCAGGGTTATTGATTTTCTACAATCATTGCCATACGTCAATCCCTATCTGATCGGGGTAACAGGAGCCTCGGGTGGAGGTACTCAAACTTTCCTGCTTGCAGCTGTCGATGAGAGGGTGAGTGTCAGTGTACCGGTAGTAATGGTGTCCTGTCATTTCTTTGGCGGGTGCGACTGTGAGAGCGGCTTGCCTATTCACCAGAGCAAGGATCATTTTACTAATAACGCCGAAATCACTGCGATGATGGCACCTAAACCATTACTGATCGTTTCCGACGGCAAGGACTGGACAAAGACCGTCCCTGTCCTTGAATTTCCGTTTATCAGGCGTACTTATTCCTTTTATGGTGCAGAAAATAATGTTGAGAATGTCCATTTCCCTGATGGCGAACATGATTACGGATATGAAAAAAGAATACCCGTGTATCATTTCCTGGCTAAGCACCTGGGATTGAACATGGTTCCGGTAACCGGGCCGGACGGTGACATTGACGAGAGTAAGAGTACGCTTGAACCGGCAGCTGACCTGTTGTCCTTTTCAAGTACCCACCCCTTTCCCGCCAATGCCCTGCAAGGGTTGGAGGCAATAAGGAAAAGCATGGAAAAACTGTGCGTTCAGGATAAATAATCAATTGATCATCATGAAAACAAGAATAGGAATCCCGTTGCTGGCAATATTTTTGTTTACAGCTTTAATATCCCTCTTCCCCCGGTGCCGGGAAGTATCAGAACAACAACCGCCTGTGGGTATCCATACACCAGATTCGGTTGAAGGCAATGATTCGGTGCCGGCGACCATTTTGCTCAGCAGTGATTTCAAAAGGGTGGTCATTGCCAGGTTAAAGCACAATACAGACATACTCCAGGGGATAAAAGATGCTGTTGAAAAAGAAGGTATTCATAATGCAGTTATACTCAGCGGCATCGGATCAACCTGCAGGCACCATATACATTCTGTGGATAACTGTACCTTCCCTGCCCGCAATGTTTTCTATGAGCAGGAGATGCCTATGGATATCCTTTGCATGAACGGTTATATCATTGAGGGGCGGGTGCATGCCCATATCTCCCTTTCGAATGGTGCCCAGGCTATTGGGGGACATCTTGAACCCGGCACCAGGGTGTTCACCTTCTGCATCATCACCCTGGGTATCCTTGAAGATGAACCATCCCTTGAGCGTGTTGATGATCTGACATGGAGATAACCTGGTTATAAAATAATTATCTTTAAGCCGGGCATCAGGCTTCTTAAATTTAGTAAAAACTTCTTTCATGTTCAGACATTACCTGGTTAATGCATACCGCAACTGCCCGGAGAGAAAAACAGGCGCGTGAAGCAGGCGTACGGAGGGTCCTTGGTGCGTTCCGGCACCAATTGATCAAGCAGTTTATGGGCGAATCTTTGTTGCTTACCCTGATCTTGGTTTTTCTGGCTGCCATAATTGTCGAACTTTGTCTGCCGGCATTCTCCTCCTTCACAGGGAAGAATTTTGACTGGATCCTGTCAGAACAGGTAGTTAATATTTCCCTTTTATTGCTAATAGCCATTTCGGTAGAATTGCTTTCAGGAATTTATCCATCCTTGTATCTGACTGCATTTGTCCCGGTTCATTTTCTTAAAAACAAAACTGTAACCGCCCTTTCACGGGGAATACTCAGGAAAGTACTTGTCATTCTCCAGTTCGCACTGTCAATATTCCTGATTATTGCCACCCTGGGAATTGCTGACCAAGTCCGGTACATTCAAAATAAAAACCTGGGATTTAAATATACCTTTCTTGATGAGGACTATAAAAAGCTATACGTTGATGAAGAAAAAATGCTGTCCCTGTTCAGGATATTTACTTTACTGGGAATTCTCATTGCTTGCCTTGGTCTGTTGGGCCTTTCCGGTTATCTGGCCGAACAAAGGACCAAAGAGATCGGTATCAGGAAGGTGTATGGTTCTTCGAGCAGGCAGGTTTTTTTATTACTGAACAGGGAAATTACTTATCAGATCCTTATTTCCAGCCTTATTGCCTGGCCTGTAACATGGCTCTTGTTACACAGATGGCTCCGGAACTATCCATATCATGTTGATATTAACCTGCTCTTCTTTTTTGTTGCAACACTTGGAGCAGCTCTTATAGCCATACTGATTACAGTATATCAGAGCCTTTCATCTGCCTGGAAAAATCCGGTCGATTCGCTTAGATACGAATGATGTGATAACATTCAGTGAGCAAATTCAAATTATCATGGATTCTGATCCTGATTTTCGGTCAAGCGAATTCACGTATTAAAACTTGTCTCGTTAATAAGAATGAAAAAGATTTGTTAATTTGGTTGGCCGTGTCGATGGGTTTGGATCATCAGGTAATAAACTGAGGTTTATGTAAGTATTTGACAGGAAAATGTGACAGGATCAGGCGGCAAGCATATTCATAATGCAAACAAAGTTCTTCTTTTTCATATTGGCCATCTGTTTGAGAATCAGCACCTTCTGTCTGTATTCTTAGATCGACATACTTAATTTCTTCCAACTCGACCGGCAGCAGGGACTTTCGGATAATGCCGTGACATCCATTGCCCGGGATGCTGACGGATATATGTGGTTTGGCACGAATAATGGTTTGAACCGATATGATGGTAATGGATTTATTCCGTTTTTCTCCGGGTCCGATACAAATTCCCTTCCCGAGAATAAAATTGTAAAACTTTACCTCTCAGACAAGGGCGATCTGTGGGTGGGCATGTTATCAAAAGGTATCTGCAGGTATAACAGCAAGTCACAGTCCTTTGTCAGGTACAGGCTGGGTGATAATCCTGACCTGTGGACTGTCGGAACAATAAGAGGAATTGCAGAAGACAAAGATTCGGTCCTGTATGTGGCCACCCAGGGAGGATTATTCTGCTTACTGCCCGGATCTGATGAATTTACCGGCATTCCGGTCATACCGGGGGATAATGCTGACACTGTCCCGGCGCCAGAAGGTCTTTTAAATCCCTCCATTGCCGCCATTGCACCTGATGAGCATGGTGGCCTATGGATAGCGTATGATGACTGGAGACTATCTTATTTTTCCCGTAAAAACAATTCTTTCCGGCATTTCTCACTTCAGCATTTTCTGAAAGAAAATCAACAGATCCTGATAACTTCACTTTTTCAATATAACGGCAGATTATGGATAGGATCACAAGGACCCGGGTTTATTGTTTTCGATCCCGGCAAAGGCACATCAGAGGTATTGCTGAAGGAAGAAAACCTTGTTACTGTCGGGCAGATCTCCCCTTCATCACAGAAAGATTTGCTGTGGCTCTGTACAGGAAGCGGGCTGGTTAATTATAACACTGTCACGGGTAAATTCTCCAGGTTCACCTATATCAGGACAGATCAAAGAAGTCTTTCCACTACCAGTGTTGCTTCCTCATTTGAAGATGACCGCGGACTAATATGGGTGGGGACAATAAATTCAGGTATTAACTATGCATTTAAGGATAAACCATTCCGGCATTTGTATACCGGTCTGGATACTTATTATTCACTGACCCAGGAAAATGTTACAGCTATCCTGCATGATAAAAATGGTGATATGTGGGTGGGCTATACCAGTGGACTGGTTGAATACAATAAAAATAATGAGCAACGTAAATATGCTATACTTGTTTATTCACTGGCAGGTTCATATGGTGCCGGCACGATCTTCGACCTGATGCAGGATTCTACAGGAGATATTTATTGTGCTTCATGGGAGGGTGGCTTACAAAAGTTCGACAGGAGCACTTCCAGGTTCGTCCCCGTCATGGGTTCAGCCGGGAAATACCTTCAGCTTTTCGATGGAATGGATATCAGGGATATCGAGGAGGACAAAAATGGGAGATTGTGGCTGTGCATGCACGGGAAAGGTGTTTATGTTTTCGATAAGTATAAAAAAACACTGACAAAATACATCTCTGTCACAGAGGATACAAATACCATAAGCAATGAGTGGGTCTTTGATATATGCATTGATGATGAGGGATATGTCTGGGTCGGCTCTTCCTGGGGCCTGTCAAGGATATCACCGCGGGATAATACTGTCAGCAGGTATATCAACTGGGATGAGAATAAGCCCGTCCTGACAAACAACTCCATTCAACTCGTCACTAAGGATAACCTCGGGAATATCTGGGTGGGTACCGATGACGGCCTAAATCTTTTTGACCGGAAGACTGACTCCTTTCATCGTTTTGATATTTTCAACGGTCTGCCGGCAAACCAGATCAGGAGCATGGAACAGGATAACTCGGGTAATTACTGGGTCAGTACTGCAAGTGGAATCTTTATGTTCACTCTCGGGCTGACGCACAGGAATACTCCTGTTATTCTGAGCTCTTCCCTGTTTGATAAACATGACGGGTTACAATCGGATAATTTTTACCTGCATTCCTCATCCAAAGATTATTCCGGAATCTGTTACTTTGGTGGTACACAGGGGATGGACTTCTTTAATCCCTCCGAGATCCGTCCTGTCAGGAATACACCTGATCTGAGAATCAGCTCCTTTGAAATATTCGGGAAACCTGTCTACCCGGGCACTACAGAAGGTCCCCCTATTAATAAGGAAGGTATAATCGAGCTCAATCACAGGCAGAATCTGATAGGAATAGAATATGTTGCCCTGAACTATTTTGAGTCGCAGGGTAATGTTTACAGCTATGAACTACTGCCCCTTCAATCTAATTGGATCAATGCGGGCAATAACAGGAAAATTGTATTGTCTAACCTGGATCCCGGAGCATATAGTCTGTCCCTCAGGGTAGTATCGGAAAATGGGCTCGTGAACGAATCAGGAGATATATTAAGATTCACCATAAAGCCCCCCTACTGGCAAACGGCCTGGTTCAGATATATGGCCATTTTACTGTTGACGGGAATAATAGTCATCACTGTCCGCGTTTACACAGCCAATCTCAGGAAAAAGAAGGTTCAGCTCGAAAGTCTTGTAAATAAAAGGACCGAGGAACTCCTTCAGAAGAACGTTGAGCTGGAAGCACAAAGTGCTCAGTTAAACGAAACCAATATCCTGCTCACTGAACGGCAAAAGAAAATTACTGAGCAGGCTGAAGAACTAAAGGTGCAGAGTGACATGCTGGCAAAGTCGAACCAGGATCTTAGTATGCTGAACACGACGAAGGACAGGTTCTTTTCGATCATTTCCCACGACCTTAAGAATCCTTTCAATACCATTATCGGTTTTACCAAACTGTTATTAGCTGACTATGATCATTATGCCGATGCTAAACGCAAACAGCTGATCGGGTATATACATGATTCTGTCACCGGGGCTTATTCACTTCTTGAGAATCTTCTGCATTGGTCACGTTCACAGACAAACAGGCTGCAGATTAAACCTGCAGATCTGCTTGTTGAGGATATCATTCAGGTAAATGTGGAACTGATTAATCCCATGTTGAAGAAAAAAAATCTCAAGCTCACGGCTACAACGGATAAAGATCTGACAGTTTGGGCTGACAGGGAACTGATCAATACCGTGGTCCGCAATCTTCTCACCAATGCCATAAAATATACTCCTGAAGGAGGGGGAATAAAGATTAACTCCAGGAAGGCAGAAGATAACCATGTGTGTTTTGAGGTCCGTGATACCGGAGTCGGAATGGAGAAGGAAGATATGGAAAACATTTTCAGGATTGACGTGGCAAAGAAAAAAAACGGAACAGACGGTGAAGAGGGCACAGGCCTTGGAATGATCCTTTGCAAGGAGTTTATCGAGAAGATGGGCGGACAGATATGGCTGGAGAGTAGCAGAAATAACGGCACAAGCGTTTTCTTCACCCTTCCTTTCAAACAGCCTTCACCCTAAACCCATATACAGGGCAAGATAAATATACTGTCCTGATAAAAGTATCCTGTAATTCTTTTATAATTATTTATTGTACATCCTTATTTTCCAAGTAACCTTATTGGCAAGCGGATCTGTTTCAAGTGAATATGTTTCACCTTTCCTTACCAGGGAGATTGTATGGAGGATGTTGTCTGATGGCAGGCATACCAGGCCCTTCACCCGTTGTGCATCCCTGGTATATACCACCAGCTCCAGCTTTGTCCAGTCCATTTGTGCGGTGGACTGTGCAAGTGCGATATGAGGAATGACTGCCCCTTCACGCACGAGCACAACAACCGGTATTTTCCCGGTTGTAATATTATGCCAGCCACCGGTATAGGATGCCCCTGTCTGGTAATCGATCCACTGTCCGGGCGGCAGGTACACATCACGTGCCGTCACATTTTCAAACAGTGGTGCCACAAGCATATCCGATCCAAACAGGTACTCATCATCGATCAGCCAGGAGCCCGGATCATCGGGGTACTCAACGAACAGGGCTCTTACCATCGGCAGGCCTCTCTCGGTACACTCCTTGGCCTGTGCATAGATATAAGGCATGAGCTGATACTTCATATTATCTGCGAGCCTGAAAGCATTCATGAAATCCTCCCCGTATTCCCAGGGCTCTGTAGGGGGTGCGCCATGGCTGCGGGTATGAGAGGTCAGCATCCCGAAAGGTGTCCACCGGCGGTATATATCCTCAGGTTTCCTATTTACAAACCCGCCGATATCGTGTGACCAGAAGGAGAACCCGCACAGGCCAATCGACAGGCCCGCCCTCAACGTTGCTGCCATGGCAGTGTTCGTGTTGGCGGGGTCACCACCCCAATGGACAGGATAACGCTGGCTGCCTGCCCATGCACTCCTTCCCCAGATTATGGTACTGCCGGTCACCTTCTGTGTGATCTCAGCAACAGCTTTATTATAGCGTAGCGGGTACAGGTTATGCTCGTAAAAGCCGGTCCGGCCCGAATAGTACAAACCATCCTTCGGGGCTGCCTCACCAAAATCAGCCTTGATGACGCTGACACCCTGGTTTAACAGGCCGGCGATTTTGTCCTGGTACCAGCTGACGGTGGCAGGGTTGGAAAAATCAAGTACTGCATCTTCATAGGGCAGGTTCCCCTTGCGGTCCCTGACAAAAAGTTCCCTGTCGATGATCTCCGGGAAAAGAGTGTTTTTAGGCACAAAATAAGGCAGCTGCCACAGGCAGGTATGGATGCCATCCTTTTTAAAGTCTGCCATCATTTTTGTGGCATCCTTAAAACGGTCCTTTGCAAACTGGTAATCGCAGCGCCAGTCGGTACCGAACCAGCCGGTGTCAAAATGCAGGACATCGCACGGGATCTTGTTCTCCCTCAGTTTTCTTACGACCTCACGTCCCTCAGCCTCAGAGAAATATGTGATACGGCTCATCCAGAAGCCAAATGACCAGAGCGGTGGCATAGCTGCTTTCCCGGTAAGGCTGGTATATTCATCGAGTATATCCCTCGGTTTGCCCAGAAAGATGAAAAGGTCCGCCTCATCATCGCCTATAAGCAGGGAATACATGCCACTGAAATACTTGCCGAAATCGCAGGTAATGGGTGAGGATGTATGCATGAAAACACCATAACCGCGGCTGCTCATAAAGAAGGGTATGGGCTTGTACATGGTCTCGTTCTGCACACCGTTGGCATCGTCGGTCCACATGACTACTTTCTGCCCTCTTTTATTAAATTCCGTGAATGACTCACCGCAGCCGAAGATTTTTTCATCCGGTGACAGGGAAAATACCGCAGCCATGCTCGTGGAATAGTCGGATGCACGTCTTACAAAAGAAAAGGGCAGCAGTGGCGTATAGGTCTCTGCAGCATCTGTATTACTGATGGTATGGGTAAGTAATTGCCCTGCAGCATCTCGTATCTCTATATGCCAGGGAGACCTGGTGATGGTTACCGATCCGTACGGACCGGCATACCTGTAACCATCAGCTGTTTCACTCAGTTTCCAGGAACTGTTGTCGACAGGTGCTTTACCTTTAACAAGCATAAGCGATTCCTGGTCAGGCTTTACCTGGAAACGGGAGCAGGCCCTTACACGTATGGTGCGTTGTGAGACAAACTCAACGGAGAAGGGCAGAGCAGGTGAAACAGCGTATTCAGCAGTTGGAAATTCGTTGGGCCTGACAGGCCTCAGGATTGCCAGCATATTATTAAATGCCAGGCGCGTGCTGTATTCATACCGGTGGTACAGGATCTCACCATGGCCGGTCTTCGGATCAAAGGAAGCGAGACTGTCAGCGAGGTAATACGTATTGCTGAAATCCCGGAAATCCCTGCTGATATCGAACGGCTCATTCAGCAATGCCTGGTTGTTGTCAGGGGAATGCATGGGGATCTGTCCTTGTACAGACAGATCAGATGCCAGAATTAATATCACTGCGGTAATAAAACAATGCAGCGGCTGAAAGAAAAATCTCCTGTTTCTCATAATGGAATGATTATATTACAATTGATAAGAATTCATTTATCACGATACGCTTCGCTATCGGGATTCGTTCAACTTTCAATTTCAATGCACTCTGTTTGTGAAATTTGAGTTTCACGAATAAAACTAATCAATAATTTTAATAAAATATATTTACCTCATTGCAGCGCCTCCGCCGCCAGTTGGCGGATTGTGCCTCCTCCGCCGGTTGGCGGATTGTGCCTCCTCCGCCGGTTGGCGGATTGTGCCTCCTCCGCCGGTTGGCGGATTTGGCGACACGCGGACAGTACTCGCGGAAACCTTTAATCCTGATTCCCTGGTCCCTTGTTTTAAATCAGCAGGTACCCGGCTATTGATACCGGTAAAGGGAGATCTTCTGAATGCTCACCTTATTATCCGGGAGCTTAAGTCCTGTACCCGACCATGTGTTGGCATGAACCTCATCACCGTTCAATCTTCTTTCAGTGACCCATATACCCCCGTTAAAATTTCCTTCATCCACCGCATTCACTCCTACCCGCATGTCATCATGCGTCGGGATAAAAAATATATCCAGTGCCTTTCCTGTAACGATAAATTCATCAGTGCCGGTATTTATAACCATTCCGCCTGCTATGGACAGATTTTTTCTGCCGGCAAGCCTTGCTTCTATGAGATATCCTCCTAAAGTCTTATAGCTGACAGGGTTAGCCGTATCAACCAGGATACCTCTCATAGTACCCCTGCCCTGGTTTTCAAGAATAATGGGTGACATAGCACGGAGCACAGCATAACTTTCATCCAGGGGATCGTTTTCTGCATATTGGATATCATCAATGCCGAACGGGGCAAAACAACCGGCATCATGTTCCCCAAAAGCATAAAATGCTCTTGCTGCTCCCATCTCCCCACCCCGTGTCTCAGGAATAAACAAAGGATTACCACTCCTTGTAAATTCCCTGCAGACCCAGGTAAATTCATCCATATAAATATCGGGAGCGAGGAAATCAATTGAAGGTGCAGCAGCCCGCCAGATATCGATCACCTGGGGCAGGGGCCCGCCCGATGGATACCTTCCCGGCCAGTAAGAGAATGGCTGCTTAAGCCACGCATTCACATACATAGGCAAAGGATATTCTTTTTTGCCGGCTGCAGCAATTTTTTCTGTATAGCAGGCATAGTTCCAGGCGGTGAAGAGTTCTTCAGTATAATAGGAATAAAACTGCCAGTCTTTTTTCTCAGGATGGAATGAACTTTTCCCGAAAACCTCTTCCCACGTACCTGTTGATCTGGAGCCATTTTCTGCCCATACTTTATGCAGTTCAGGGAACAGCGAATCTTTATGCGCCATCAGATAATTCATCAATTTTTCCGGAACAGAACTATTATATGCAGTATTTGCCTGGTCGCAAAAATCCCTCCTTGCATTACCCGCACTGTCGCCCTTATTATCGAGCATGCCCATTTCATTTTCAACCTGGATCATCAAAACCGTTTGCTGCCGGCTATCCACCTCTCTTATATGACGCATCAATGCTGCGAAAGCTTTTGCATCCGCTTCACAGGAAGCTTCCCCGAATGTTGAAAGGATCTCGAGCGGCTTTCCATACTCATCCTTTGCACGGGGATATTTAATATAGTCTTTCTTCACCCATGACGGGATATAAACAGAACTTGCATTCTTCCAGCTGGCGAACCAGATCAGCACGAGTTTAAGATCCGCGCTCCTTGCGCCTGCAATGATGCTGTCGACAAGGGCAAAATCAAATCTGCCTTCTTCCGGCTCAATAAGTTCCCAGGAAACTGTAGCGATGACAGAATTGAGGTTCTTCTGAGCCAGTCGGTTCCATACCGGCCTCATATACTCAAACCCGCCACAGGTCGAATTATGAAGCTCACCGGATATCATCAGGAAGGGCTTGCCGTCCACCACGAGACGGGTGGCTGTACCCTGTCTTTCCAGGTGGGGGATATTCTTTGATGTTGTCCCAAATTGCCGCTTGAAAAAATCGATCCCTGGCCCATTGCAGCTGCAGACTGTAACAACCATGCATAAGATAATGCCTGACCTGATTAGTTTCATTTTGTTCTTGATTTATTATTTTGCCGGATCTCCATAAAATGTTCCCCGGCCATGAGTGCCGACATAAACCCTGCCGTACAGTTTCGGATCGCCCGTCACATGAAGCAGTAGTCCCCACTGGTGCTGGTCATCATTAATACGGACCCAGCTTTTTGCTCCATTTTCTGAACGGAAGATGCCCCTTGTTCCGTTGACCACGCCTATCATATACAATGCAGGATAATCGGCAGCTGGTGCAGCCATGCCGAACCCGAAAGCATGCATCTCGCTGATACCGTCCATTTTTGTAAAATTGACGCCTTCATCGGTGGAATGATAAAGGCCGTCATAAGCTGCAATCCAGAGATCACCTTCCCTGCCTGGAGTGGCATAAATACGGTCCTGTCCGCCACGTGAATCACCCCTGTCCCCCCCGCGTTGAGGCAGTCCACCGGGAAGGTTCAGTGATTGTTCAATAAATTCAGCGCCACTGTTCATGCTTACAAACAGCTTGCCTTCAAACAGATCCATCGCATAAAATTTTAAAGGATTGACACGGTCTGCGATCACACGCGTGTTCTCCGGCAGTCCTTTGCATGGCATCCATGATGTGCCATTATCTGTGGTCAGGTAAACCGGCAGCAGCCGGGGAGCACGTCCTGAGCGGAAATCACCATATACAGGATCCGGAGCCCATACCCATGCTGAACCATCCGCAGAAACGGCTATATGACCGAGCCTGCTTTCGGGATGTGGCAAAGATGCAGCGGGCTGCCATGTTTTGCCACCATCGGTCGAATATCCTATTGTCTGCCCGGGATTATCATTGGTTGCACGCCCTACACGAACGATGATATCAGGATTGTTTTCAGCGCATGCCAGGCTGTTGGTATTTCCAAACCGGGGATTACTGAAATTTCCTTCTGATGGAGGATTATCCAGATCCCGGTAAACACAACCTTCGTAGTCCCCTACTCCGGTGATCAGCTGTGCTCCCTTTGGAGGACTGAGCAGATCAAGCGGGACAGTCTCTTCTATTCCCGGGCTCATCATTATCCATTTTGTTGGCAGACCTTCGTCTGTATCGGTCAGGTTAAAGGTTTCATGCCCTCCGTAGCCGGTGGTAAACAGGGCATGGTCAGGATCGGAAGGATCGATCTCTATATCAAACAACCAGTGTATTCCGGTATGTGCCGTATAAGGTGCAAGTGAATTATCTATCGTTCCCCCGCTGCCGAATACCTGCTTCCATGTTTTGCCACCATCAATGCTCCGGAAAATATCATCACCAACGTCAATGCCGTACCTGTGATAGGAGCTGACAATCAGAACCAGCGGGTTATGTGCATCGACCGAGACCGCAGCATATCCGAAAGCCCTTGATGGTGGGTTTGGCTTGTCCGGGGTGATTTCTGTCCACTCCCTGTTTTTTGTATCGAATTCCCATACACCTCCATCGCTCATGGACGAAGGACCGGGAGTATTGCCATACGTAAGATACAACATCCTGTCGGTGGCCAGGACAGCATGGGTGGGGCGATATTTTACCGGCTGTCCGGGTACAAGGTTCCAGGTCAGGCCAGCGTCTGTACTGACAAACAGGTTATCACGGTTCATGAGTGATACTGCTGCATAGATGGTTGAGCTGCCTTTACCGGGTGATCCGCTCTTCGGGTCAAAAAGAACCACGACGATCCCGCTTCCCTGGTTGAAATATTGCCAGCGGCGTATGCTGTCGGGATCCTGCATATACGACGGTGGATACTCGGTAACATCCGGGAAAGATTCCACTCTGCCCCAGCTCTCCCCGTAATCAATACTTTTCCAGAGCCCTGCAAGCCGGGTGCCCAGGTAAATGATCCTGCCATCGTTCGGATCGACTGCCATCCTCTCACCATTACCACGGCCATCCTCATTACCACCCATTTTGAACGGCACATCCACCCGCTGGAAAGATTTACCCCTGTCATGAGAACGCAGGATCGCACCATCAGGAGCACCCGGATTGGTATAAGTGCCGCAGGAAAGGTACAAACGGTCAGGATCAGAGGGATCAAGGGCAATGCATTCCACGCCCATCAGGTTCCGGTCCTCATAGGATACCCAGTCAAGCAAGGGCTCCCATCGCATGGTTTCCATATTCCTCCGGTAGGCACCACCCATGTCAGTACGGCAGTAACATACCCCGGTGGCAGTGGGGTGAAAAACGATTCCGTCAACAAACCCTCCACCTACGAACTGGACACTTTTCCAGGTGTAAGGGACAGATGAAGGTGCCAGGGACCGATTGACCTGGCATTTTACTGTTATCGTCATTAAACTGATGGCGAAAGACAGGGTAATTAACAATTTAAATGTTTTGTCCATATGCGGGTCTGGTAAATAAATGATTGCTTAAAAACCTGAATAAAAATCGAAAATCAAGTTAGATAAATTTCTTAACAATCCAAATCCGGGATTATAACTCTCTGGTAGTTTATTGCATCAAGGACCTGCTGCTTTGGTGTTGAACATTTGCCGGGGGTAAGTCATAATCCAGCTGCACTGTGGTTATACCGTGCTGGGGGTGTGTCACATCCCCCTGCAAATTCTTTTTTTTGATTACTACATAGGTTATAAGTATACTCACACTCGTTATTCTCGCCGCTCTATTCCCAGTACCCAGTTCCCATCGGATGGCCCCAAATAAGACTTTTTAGTATCTTTATAAAAAGCATGATTAATAACCGAATAAAATGGTATTAAACCCCAGAGCAGCGCCTCCGCTGAGCAGCTCCTTGCTTCGCCGAAGCGGCTACGCGAAGGCACAGTCAGCGCTCGCGGAAGCTGCGGGGAATTTGACTAAATTTCCCGTCCGTCGTCCGCGTGTCGCCGAAGCTTTAGCGGAGGCACAAGCGGAACGCGAAGGTGGATTAAAATCAAAATCCAAAGAATTATGAACCATAGAATTACCCCCGTCTGATTGGCATCTCAACAGGTATATTCCTGTCATGGGTAAGCGCCCAACAGCACTATCCGTTTCAGAACCCGGAATTATCCATCGAGGAAAGGGTGGATAACATCATTTCATTGATGACGCTTGATGAGAAAGTAGTATGTCTGGGTACAAATCCCAGTGTGTCTCGGCTGGGCATACATGCTACCGGGCATGTTGAAGGGCTGCATGGCCTGGCACAGGGCGGTCCTACCAACTGGGCAGGCCGGGGACGGAAACCACAGGCAACAACGACTTTCCCCCAAACGATCGGTCTGTCAGAATCATGGGACAGGCATGTGCTGAATACTGCAGGAGCTGTCGAGGGATATGAGGTCAGGTATCTTTTTCAATGTAAGAAATACCACCAGGGAGGTATGGTGGTCAGGGCTCCCAATGCCGACCCGGGAAGGGATCCGCGCTGGCGAAGGACAGAGGAATGCTATGGCGAAGATCCATTCCTGAACGGAGCCCTGGCGGTAGCCTTCATGATAGGATTACAGGGTGACGATCCAAAATACTGGCAGGCATCATTCATTTTTAACAAACCCTTAAGTTTTTTTAACTTTTTTTAAATGCACCCCCCACCCTTTTGGATGTATTTTTGTATCTGTATTATGGTAATGCAAGTAAATTGAGAAAAAGATTATTCATATCAACCTGTATACTGATTATTTCAATCAGCCTGGTTAGCCTGGTGGATCATCCCTCTGGAAGTTCCCGCAGGGATGCTGGCGAAACCTGCCATAAAACGCTGAAAGTTACAGATGACCTGCAGGGAATTGAGAATTCTAATGATTTTGATCCCTGGGAATGGGAAACCTCTGCCCAGGGATGTATTCTTCCCCAGCCTTATGGAATCCTGTTCGGACAGGAGCCTGTCCTTTCGGCAATAATATTACAACAGGTGCTTTTAAATCCCTCACTTGTTGATCTCCCACCTCCTGCAATCCTTTCCTGACCGGAAGCACCCCCGCCAGATGGCGCATAAGATCAGGTGATCTTACAATCATTAAGTTATTCAATATTAAAAAACAACATTGCCATGAATATCCATCAATCATATCTTCAAGGTCCATTCAATTACGGACTTTGCCAGTTAATCAAGTCCAGGAATCAGCTGGAGATAAACAGGATCGATTATCTAAAGGATACCGACAGGAGCAGGCTGATCATTTTCCTGGAAATCGGACAATTGTCAGGCAGGGAGGTGAACGTATTCATAAAAGGAAAAACGCTGATCATTGAAGCACCCCTTATGCCGGAGTACGAAAAACCTCTCAGGACACACCTGATGGCACATGAGATCCTTTCATATCAAAAAGAAGGATTGCCAGAGATAGGATTTTCAGAGGTGCAGCTGGATAAGGGATATAATTATGACTTATGTTCTTTTAATCTGATCAATCCGGGTTTGCTCAAGGTTATATTGAGATATCATTCATCCAGAAATAAAAACAAACATGAAATAAACTGAAAATGGAGGAAAATAAAATGAAAAAATTCTTGAAAATGCTGGCTACTGCCATACTTGGGAGTGGCCTCACGATTGCGGTCTTTCTATTGACAGGCCTCAATCATAAATATGTTCCTGACACTTTTAACAGCCAGGTTAGTGCACCTGCAGTTAAAACCGTATATACTGTCAGGGAAAACGGGGAATTGGTCCCGCTTGACTTCACTGGTGTTTCGAAAAAAGTCATGAATTCTGTCGTTCACATTAAATCGACCCGTAAGGTTCAGGCAGGGAACCAGTTTTATTTCAACGGCGATAGTCCCTTCGGAGATCTCTTCGGTGACGATTTATTTAAATTCTTCTATGGAAATCCGCAGCAGGGAAGTCCGCGCCGGCAAAAGCCCGAAACATTCGAGCAGGTGGGAACAGGGTCCGGCGTGATCATTGGCGGCAATGGTTACATCATTACAAACAATCATGTCATCGATCAGGCTGAGGATATTGAAGTCACCCTGCATAACAATGAGAGCTTCAAGGCCAGGGTGGTAGGAGCAGATCCCTCAACAGACCTCGCCCTGATACAGATAAAACAGGACAATCTGCCGGTCATTAATATCGGTAATTCAGATCAGGTTGAAGTCGGTGAATGGGTCCTGGCAGTGGGTAATCCTTTTAACCTGAACTCAACGGTAACTGCCGGTATTGTCAGTGCAAAAGGAAGGGACATAAATATCATTGATGACAAATCGGCTATTGAGGCATTTATTCAGACAGACGCTGCCATCAATCCCGGGAACAGCGGCGGAGCTCTTGTAGACCTTAACGGAGACCTTATTGGCATCAATACTGCTATTGAAAGTCCTACAGGTCTATATGCCGGATATGGGTTCGCCATTCCTTCAACCATTGTGAACAAGGTAGTGGAGGATTTCATGAAATACGGGATGGTCCAGCGTGCCTACCTGGGTATCCTGATCAGGGATATTGACCAGAACCTGATGAAAGACAAGCATCTGAAAATCAGCGAGGGGGCTTATGTTGACAGCCTTACTAAAAAAAGTGCCGCCGGTGAGGCAGGTGTTAAAGTGGGAGATGTGGTGGTAAGTGTTGATGCTATGCCTGTACTTAAATCTGCTGACCTGCTCGAGCAGATCGGAAGACACAGACCGGGTGACCAGGTCAGTGTGGTTGTTAACAGGAACGGTAAAGAGATAACCTATCCTGTCACCCTGGCATCACAGAAAGGGGCCAAAAAACTGAGCGCCGCGAATAAGGAGGATATTCTGGATGCCCTGGGTGCCACTTTTGAAACCATCGATAAGGATAAAGCTGCGAAGATAGGTATTGATGGAGGAGTTGTGGTGAAAGAAATTAACTCCGGTATCCTGAAAAACGAGACAGATATTAAGGAAGGATTTATCATTACAGGAGTTAACAAAGACAAGATCCTTTCTGTTGATGATCTGCGAAATGCCTTAAAGCACCAGAAGGGTGGAGTGATGCTGGAAGGCACTTATGAAGATTACCCGGGAGTGCTCTATTATGCTTTCGGCTTGCCGGAATAATAATCTGCTGACGAAATAATTCAGCTGCATATAATAATGAAGGGGCTGTCCTCCAGCTGGCGGACAACCCTTTTATTATTTACTTACGATGGATTTCTTCGGATAAATTTCTTCGGAAGAAATTCTTCGGATGAATTTCTTCCGAAGAATTTCCGTTATTATATATCTGAATAATCGGTGGGATGCAGCAGATAGGTGGTTATATGGGATACCGTATTCTTATACTTTTCCATTCCTGATAACTCTTTCCATTCAGGATGGTTCCGAAAAGCATCCCAGTGAACCCGGCGGGCTGTGGTATCTGAAAAGGCAGGCATATACATCAGGTCAGGCATAGTGCTTCCTGAAATGACCTCGCCAAAAAAGACCACATTGAATTCCAGTTTCCTGAAAAGCTCCATCTCTCCTCCTTCATTGAACATCTCCAACTTACGTTCAAATAATTTTTCAGTAGCTGATTCGTAATTCCTGAGTTCATATATTCTTTCTCCCGGCGGGGAACTGAGAGGGGGAGCAGAAAAATGTGGCATATAACGGAAGGCCTTCAGCAGGATACTTTCAATGCGCTTATAAGGAGGATGATCGAAACTTGCTTCAAGATAATCTTTCCCGGAAACCTGATATATTGTGTCTTTGTTAAGGTGTTCCGTCAACTCCTCAAACTGTTCCAGCGACCGGAAAGGTATCATGACAACAATGATATTCCCTGCAACGGTATCTTCTTCAATTGGTTTGAACACTCCTGCTGCAGTAATGCCTGCTCTGTGAAGGGCCGGCAGGTAGGCAACTTCCAGGTATTGGTCCATTCGTGCTTCCTGTGTGCTGTCTGACAGCGCAAAGATTTTAATCTGATAGTAATCACGATCTGCCGATCCGCAGCCTAAGAAAAACAGAGGCAGTAGGACTGCGAGAGATAAGATCCGGCAGTCATGCATGATTGATCTGATTTTACTGTTCATGGCTTTGTGAATTAGTCGTCCTAATATATGCATATTTATCCATCGGATGAATTTAAGGGATGAATTTCATCTGATCATTTTCATCCGATCATTTTCATCGGATAAATTTCTTCGGAAGAAATTCTTCGGAAGAAATTCTTCGGAAGAATTTTATTTCATCGGATGAATTCATCCGATGAATTCATCCGATGAAAATGAAAATGCTTACTTTTAGATAATTAATATTATTATGTCTGAGCACAGATCAGTTTTTGTTACAGGGATTGGCATTTATACCTCTATTGGTAACAACAGGACAGATTTCTGGAATTCGCTGATAGCAGGGAAATCAGGTATAAAAAGGATCCAGTCATTCGATCCTTCCGGACTTAAAAGCCAAGTGGCCTCTGAAGTAAGCACATTCAGCCCCGACAGCCATCTTGAACCCAAAGTGTACCGGAAAATGGCCAGAGGAACCCAGTTAGCCGTTTGTGCAGCTATAGATGCCGTACAGGATGCACAGCTTGACCTCGAGAAAGAAGACCGTACACGAATCGGGTGCGTCATAGGATGCGGTGCCGGGGGAATAACCATCATTGAAGAACAATACGGTGAATTCCTGAAGAGAGGTACAGGTTCGGTGAATCCTCTGACCGTTCCCAAGTCGATCAACAACATGCCTGCTTGCCACACCACCATGATTCTGGGGATTTACGGACCCAGCCTGGCCGTTTCTGCAGCATGCGCTACCGGAGCACATTCTATTGGTGCCGGACTTGATTTATTAAGGCAAGGAAGGGCGGATGTGATTCTTGCCGGTTCAACAGAATCGGCTATCTCTCCGTTTACCGTCGAAGCATATGATTGTATGGGTGTATTATCGCGGTCGAATGGTGATCCGTCGTCTGCCAGCCGCCCTTTTGATCTCAACCGTGACGGATTTGTCATCGCCGAAGGAGCCGGTATGCTCGTGCTGGAAACCTTCGAACATGCATCCAGGCGCGGTGCTATTCCCTTAGCTGTACTTAATGGTTTCGGTATAACCAGTGATGCTTACAGTATATTTGCTCCCGAACCCAATGGTGTGTGGGCTGCTGCTGCCATGGAAGGTGCCCTGAGGGATGCAGCACTTAATCCGGAAGATATCGGATACATCAATGCTCACGGAACCGCCACCAAAGCAAATGACAGAGTTGAAACAATTGCCATAAAAAAAGCTCTCGGGACCAACAAAATTCCTGTCAGCTCGAATAAGTCGATGATAGGTCATACGCTGGGTGCGGCAGGGGCCATCGAGGCAGCAGCCACGGTGCTCACCCTGTACCATGGTATCCTGCCCCCGACAATCAATTTTGAAACCCCGGATCCTGAATGTGATCTGGATGTGGTTCCCAATAAAGCACGTGAAGTCAGGATAAATGCCGCATTATCCAATTCCTTTGGTTTTGGCGGACAGAATGGTGCACTGGCTTTCACCAGGCCGGGATCTCGTGGATTATAAGTAGTAAGAAGGAACAATAACATAATAGACACCAACCTGCGGATAGCTTCCTTCCATGATGCTGAACCGTGATGGTACGCAGGCACCAAAAGCACCAAGCCCATTTTCAACATTGGAATAAACCATTACCGGCTCCGAGATAAAATTATCTTCAAGCATCGAATTGGCAGCATACGTCAGAAGGTATTTGTAGAGATCCCTGGAAATGGATTGCAGCTCAACAGTTATTGCCATAAACTCGTGGTAGTTAGTGTCAATGGGTTGATATATCTGGGGAATATTGAAGACCAGCTCATGTTCTTTCCCGCTGATCAGCTCGTCTGAAAAAATCAGGTAGGTATTCGGGACATCAGTGCCAAAGAGGCTGTTCTCCTCTGCAGGTACCAGCAGTGGATCCTTGGTATCAACATAGCTGTTTTCCTGAATATATACGAACACAGGAAAGTATGCTGAATATGGCAGGGCCTTGTCACCGCTATAATATCCATAACTCCACCTTAATATCAAGCGGTAGAAATTCTCCTCTCCTGCCGGATCCCGGAAACGTATTCTGGTATTCCATACATTGTAATCCCGCTCCGAGTCATTCCCTCTCTGGGTGGACGTATCCACACTGATAATATCCACCGGTGCCGGCAGTGATGCCTCACATACTGCTTTTTTATAACCATTCAGCGATACTTCAAGCCTGTAATGTTTGCCAGGCACAGGTTTATGCGATGTGGAAGCATATACAGACAAAGGATGGATATTTAGCGTACCAGAATCAAGCGGCACATATACCAGGCTTTCCAGGAAAACCCCGTCCTCGAATAGTTTCACATCTGCATTAACGATCTGCTTATAAGTATATTCAGGATCAAATATCGGATGGCTGACAGAAATGCCTGCGGTTATTATACTATCTGGATCAAGAACCGAGTAGACAACTATCTTAGGATCAAGAGCCTCACCTTTGAATTCAATTTCCTTTTCACAGGATACGGCAAATCCTGCAGCGAGGACCATTACATGCAAATATACCGGAAGTCTTTTCATAACCGTAATTAATTAAAATTTAAATGAATAGGAAATGGAAGGGATGATCGGGAAGATGCTGTATTGCTTCAGGACAGGTTTCCCGTAATAGACCCCGGTATCGGTGTAATAATGTTTAGTATCCCATGCTATAAAGAAAGGATTTTTCCTGTTATAGGCATTATAAACCGAAATGTTCCATGTACGTATCCCGTGTGTTTTTTTCTTATGGAAATTAATCCCCAGGTCAAGCCTGTGATAGGATGGTGTACGATAGTTGTTACGGCTTTCATATTCAGTAATATCCTGGGAGTAATAATCCATTGAATAGCCCAGGGAATACATTGAAGGATATTTCATTATACCCAGGGTGGCGGCTGTGCCCGTACCATATACCCATGTGGCACCCATATCTATCCGGTCATTAAATGTATGGGTTATCACAATACTCACGTCATGGCGCCGGTCGTACTTTGCCGGGAAGACTCTTCCAAAGTTGAGGTTCTCAAACTGCCTCTCTGTCCACGATAAGGTATACCCTATCCATCCTGTTGTCTTCCCGAGTGTCTTTTCCAGCATGAATTCAGCGCCGTATGACCATCCCTTTCCTTTTTCAACCTTGGATTCCCATCCTGATCCGCTGCTTCCGAAAGAAGCACCTTCCTTGTATTCTATCAGGTGGTCCATCGTTTTGTAAAATGCCTCAAAGGTAAAATCAAGATCCTCAGGCAGCCTGACGCTGGTTCCCACAGCCACCTGGTGAGA
>Ga0172362_10000803_pt1 | contig 26460 bp, 23 predicted proteins | sample LakKivs1_kivu2a2_FD_114534 | JGI IMG/M metagenome (GOLD analysis project Ga0172362, IMG submission 114534) | Sediment microbial communities from Lake Kivu, Rwanda - Sediment s1_kivu2a2 | ecosystem: Environmental > Aquatic > Freshwater > Lake > Sediment | place: Rwanda: Western Province, Lake... | reverse complement strand
GGCGCGCCGCCGCGAGCGCGAGCAGGTTCGCGAGCTGCGTGCCGGCGTCCCAGAAGGCGTGCCGGTACGCGCGACTGCGGTACTTCCACGCGTTGCGCCACCAGGTGCTGGTGAGGACGACGATTGCCGGTGCGTCGCGCAGGTGCGGCTCGTCGGCCGCGGCTCCGACGAGCGCTGCGCGCTGGTCTGCGGCACGGAGGCGGCGCAGCGCGAAGTCGTGCGGGCCGAAGTGGTACAGACCAGCGTCGAGCCCGGGCAGGTCCGCGCAGGTGAGGTAGACGTCGACGTGGTGCAGGTTGCCGGTGCACGCGGCGGCGCGGAAGAACGTCTCGCCCATCGCGTGGCTGCGGCGCTTCAGGACGCCGGCGGTGAAGTAGAGCAGGTGTGCGAGCAGGTCCACGTCGACCCGCGGCGTGTCCGCGTCGCCGGGGCCGCGGCCGTCGTCGGCGAGCGCTTCGAGGACCGGGCGCTGCGAGCCCGTCAGGTCGCGGGCGAGCGGGATCGGATCGAGCGTCGGGTAGACCTTGAACGGTCGCGGCAGGATCTCCCAGTCGAGGACGTGCGGGTCGGCGCGCAGACTCGCGAGCGAGTGCTTCGTGCCGTCGTGGTACGCCCACAGATCGGTCACGTCGCGGTTCGCCATGGCTCCACCGCTACACCCGCGGTTCAGCCCAGAGAAGCGGCCGGGCCCGCGCGCGTCGCGTCAGGACGGCCCGGACTGCGCGCGGATCATGGCGTTGCGCTTCGCACGGCAGACGATCTCACCGCGCTGGTTCGTGCCGACGTGCTCGAACAGCACGATGCCGACGTCGGGACGCGACTTCGAGCGCCGCGCCTCGAGCACCGTGGTCTCGACGGTGATCGTGTCGCCGAAGAACACCGGCTTCGGAAACTCGACCTTCTCGAAGCCGAGGTTGCCGATCGTCGTGCCGAGCGTGGTGTCGCTCACCGACAGCCCGACGACCAGCGCCAGGGTGAACATGCTGTTCACCAGCGGCTTCCCGAACTCCGTGCCCTTCGCGAACTCGTGGTCGAGGTGCAGCGGCTGGGTGTTCATGGTGAGCGTGGTCACCAGCAGGTTGTCGGTCTCGGTCACCGTACGGCTCGGCTGGTGCCGGAACGTCGCGCCGACCGGCAGCTCCTCGAAGAGTCTTCCCGCCATGGGCGGTCTCATACCACAGCCTGCGGGCGTGTCGCTGTGGCCCTGGTACCCCGCGAGGGCTTGCTGCTGAGCCGTTCGCGCGCGAGGATGGCGGTTCCGGTGGCGACGCTCGAGGAACAGCCGCGGATGTTCACGCTCCGCATCCTGACCCAGCTCGCGAACGACGTCCGGCGCGAGGAATGGGACGCGCTCGTCGGCGACGAGTCGCCGTTTCTCGAATGGGGCTGGCTCGCGTCGCTCGAGGAGGCGCGCTGCGTCGGCGGGCGCAGCGGCTGGAGCCCGCAGCACCTGGCGCTGTTCGAGGACGACCGCCTGGTCGCCGCGTGCCCGCTGTATCTCAAGACCAACAGCGAGGGCGAGTTCGTCTTCGACTACGCGTGGGCGAACGCCGCGCACGGCGCGGGCATCGAGTACTACCCGAAGCTGCTCGTCGGGGTGCCGTTCACGCCGGTTGCGGGGCTGCGCTTTCTCGTCGCGAAGCACCTGCACCGCCCGGGCATCGTCCGCATGCTGGCGCGCGCGCTGCGCGACCTGTGCGACGAGAACGAGGTGTCGTCGGTGCACGTGAATTTCTGCAGCGACGACGAGGCCGAGGCGCTGCGCGAGGTCGGCTTCTCGGAGCGACTCGGGTTCCAGTACAAGTGGCGCAACCGCGGCTACGGAGACTTCGAGGACTATCTTGCGGCGTTGCGCCACAAGCGCCGCAAGGAGGTGCGGCGCGAGCGTCGCGAGCTCGCGGTGCAAGGCATCGCGATCGAGGCGCTACGCGGCGACGCGATCCCGGACGACCTGTTCGGCCCGATGTACGAGCTCTACCTCACCACGGTCGACAAGTACGTCTACGGGCGTCGCTACTTGACACCACGCTTCTACGAGCTGTTGCGCGAGCGCTTCCGGCACAACCTCTGCTTCATCACCGCGCGCAACGGCGGCGACCTCCTCGCCGGGACGTTCAACGTCCAGAAGGGTGGCGTGCTGTACGGACGCTACTGGGGGACGTTCCAGGAAGTCCGCTTCCTCCACTTCAACCTGTGCTACTACGCCACGATCGAGCACTGCATTCGCGACGGCCTGCAGCGTTTCGAGCCCGGTGCCGGAGGCGAGTTCAAGTGGCTGCGGGGATTCGACCCCGAGCCGACGCGCAGCATGCACCACCTGCGCGATCCGCGGCTCGCCGCAGCAGTGGAGCGCTTCGTCCAGGCAGAGCGCCGCGAGGTCGACCGCGTGATGCTGGCGATGCGCGAGCAGAGCCAGCTCAAGCGGGCGGCGGCCGAGCACGACGATCCGTGATCGGCGGGGCGCCTCCCGGCCCGCGCGAGCGGCGGGCCGGGAGCGCCATGCGCTGCGGCCGAAGCAGCTTCGTCAAGCTGCGTGGTGCCCCGCGACGGCCGGGCGCCCGGGCCGTGGGTAGATCGGGGTGGCCGACGCACCGTCGCGCGGCGCGGTGCGCGACCGCTGCTCCACGTTCCTCAGCAGCCACATCGCGCCGCACGCCAGGGCAAGAGCCGCCGCGAACAGCACCACCGAGAACACCGGGCCGAAGGTCAGCGTCACCACCTGATTCGGGATCGCTGCCGGAGAAGCCAGGGCCGGAATTGCCGAGCTCAACATGATCGTACTCCTTCTTCATCTCCCACCCGGCCGTGCGGCTCCGCCGGTGCGGGAATCGCGCCGTCCGCGCCACGGGTCCATTCCGCGACAGCGATGCGGCGAGATGGCTCGGAACGTCTCCGATCTGGGTTGGAATCGACCGCAATTCCGAGCTGACGCGTTGCGTTGCAAGCGGTGTGCCGGAAAATCCGTAGGCGTGACGCAGGCGCCCGCCATGCGGGACGCCATGGACGTGGTGCCGCGGCAACGCCGTGTCGCGCGAGCGCAACGATCCACGATCGTGATCGCCGCAGCGGCGGCGTGGCACAGGACGCGGGCGGCGCAGCGGCCGCCATGCGGTTCGTCAGGTCAAGGGTTTGCGGCGGCTGCGCGCTCGACGCGCACCTCGATGCCGTTGAGGACGGCATTCCCGGAGACGGGATCGAAGCGGTCCTCCTCGGCGAGGCGGTTGCTGTTGGCACCCGCGACGCGCGCGGCGACGCCGAGGCGCGTGCCGCGCTGGTCGTGGCCCCAGCCGTGCGGGACGCTCACCACGCCGCGCATGATGGCGTCGGTGATCTCGACCGGGACCTCGATGCTGCCGGCGCGCGAGCGCACGACGGCCGTCTCGCCGTCGCCGAGGCCGAGCGCGCGCGCGTCCTCGGGGTGCAGGTGCAGCGTGCAGCGCGCCTTGCCCGACACCAGCGCCTCGACGTTGTGCATCCACGAGTTGTTGGAGCGCAGGTCGCGGCGCCCGACCAGCAGCAGCGGGCGCGCGGACGCGGTCGCCGGCGCGAGCTTCGCGCGCAGCCGGTCGAGGTCGGCGACGACCGGCTCGGGGGCGAGCTCGATCCTGCCCGACGGCGTGCGCAGCAGGTCGGGCAGACGCGGCGCCAGCGGACCCAGGTCGATCGCGTGGTCGCTCTGCTCGAGCCGTGCCAGCGTCAAGCCGTCGCGCGCGCCGAAGCCGTCGCCGTAGGGTCCCGTGCGCAGCATGAGGTCGAGCAGGCGCTCGGGGCCGCGCCGTCCGGCGAGTGCGCCGCGGACGTCGTCAGCGCTGCGGCCGTACGCCGGCGAGTGCTCGCTGCCGATCGCCTTCTCGAGCTGCTGCTCGAAGACGAAGTCGTCGAGCGCGTCGATGCTCGCGTCCGGTCCCTGCCCGGCGACGACGCCGGCGAGGCGCAGCATGATCTGCCACTCCGCCATCTGGCCCGCGGGAACCGCGAACGTCGGGCGCGAGTAGCGCACGAAGTTGCGCACCGCGAGCTGCGTGAACGCGAACGGGAAGTGGCTCTGCTCGAGCGGCGACAGTCCGGGAAGAACGACGTGCGCGTGGCGCGTGGTCTCGTTGAGATAGATGTCGACGCTGACCATGAAGTCGAGCGTCGCGAGCGCGCGCGTGAGGCGTTCGCCGTTCGGCGTGCTGAGCGCGGGGTTGCCGGCGACGGTGATCAGCGCGCGGATCTGGTCCTTCCCCGGCGTCTCGATCTCCTCCGCGAGGCACACCACCGGCAGCTCGCCGAACACCTCGGGCACGCCGCGCACGCGGCTCCGGAAGCGTCCCAGCTTGACGCCGCGTCCGCGCCCCGGCGCGCCCATCGCGTTCGCCGCGCCGACCGCCCCCTTCGGGAACATCGCGCCGCCCTCGCGGTCGAGGTTGCCGGTCAGCACGTTGATCACGTCGACGAGCCAGCTCGCCGTCGTGCCGAACTCCTGCGTGCAGGTGCCGATGCGCGCGTAGACCGCAGCCCTCTTCACACCCGCGAGCTCGCGCGCGAGGCGGCGGATCGTCGCGGCGTCGATGCCGCACGCGCCCGCGACGCGCTCGGGCGGGAACTCCCGCGCCAGCTCCGCCACGCGCTCGAGGCCGTTGAGCAACGGTGCGAGCTTGCCCGGCTTCGCGAGCTTCTCCTCGAGCAGCACGTGCACGACGCCGAACAGGAAGTGCGCGTCGGTGCCCGGGCGGATGAAGACGTGCTCGTCCGACTCCTCGGCGGTGCGCGTGCGGCGCGGGTCGAGCACGACGACCTTGCCGCCGCGCGCACGGATCGCCCGGATGCGGCCCTTCATGTCGGGCGCCGTCATCAGGCTGCCGTTGGAGACCAGCGGGTTCGCGCCGAGGATCATCAGGTAGTCGGTGCGGTCGACGTCGGGCACCGGCACGCTGAGCGCGGTACCGAACATGAGCCCCGCCGACACCTGCTTCGGCATCTGGTCCACGGTGCTGGCGGAGAAGACGTTGTGGCTGCCCAGCGTGCGCAGCATCGCACGCGAGAACAGCGCCACGCCGACGTGGTGCGCCGACGGGTTGCCGAGGTATACGCCCACCGCGTTGCGGCCGTGCTCGGCGAGGATCTTCGTCAGGCGCGCGTCGATCTCGCGGAACGCCTCGTCCCACGTGGCTTCGTGCCAGGTCTCGCCGCGGCGGATCATCGGCGTGCGCAGGCGGTCGGGGTCGGCGTCGAGCTCCGCGACCGCCGGTCCCTTCGGGCAGATGAAGCCGTGGCTGAACGGATCGTCGTCGTCGCCGCGGATCGACACGACCTCGCGGCCGCGCGTGACCAGCTTCAGGTTGCAGTTCGCTTCGCACAGCGGGCAGGTGTGGAAGTGCGTCGCCGTTCCGTTCTCGGTCTGCATCGCTCTCTCCGTGACGGCGTCCGCGGAACCGCGGCACCGGACGTGATCAGTCGGAAACCCCTGCTGTTGCACCGATTCGTGGTCGGCGCAGCCGGCACGGACGTGTCAGCTTGCCGCGCGGCCGGCGGCGGCGCGCGCGACGATCTTGCGGGCGCGGTTGATGTGCGGAGCGTCGACCATCGCGCCCTTGTAGACGAACGCGGCCTGGCCGCGCGCGAACGCTTCGGTCGCGGCCGCGAGCAGCGCGTTCGCTTCCGCGACCTCGTCCTCGCTCGGCACGAACACGCGGTTGATGATTCCGATCTGCGCGGGGTGGATCGCGGCCTTGCCGGTGAAACCGAGGTCGGCGGCTTCCTGCGCCTCGCGCTCGAGGCCCTCTTCGTCGTGGAAGTCGAAGAACGGCATGTCGAGCGGGTCCATGCCGGCGGCGGCGGCGGCGAGGAGGCACGCCGAGCGCGCGAACTGGAAGACGTCGGGCAGCGAGCCGTCGGACTTGCGCGAGCGGCGCGAGCCGAGCGCGTTGGACAGGTCCTCGCTCGCCCACATCAGCGCCGCCGAGCGCAGGCTCGCCTGCGCGACGCGGCGGATGTTCAGGATGCCCTCCGGCGTCTCGGTTGCCAGCAGCACCAGGCGGACCGAGCCTTGCTCGCGGCCGACCAGCGCCTCGAAGTTCGCGAGCGCGCGGTCGATGAAGCGCACGTCGTCCTCGCTGCGCACCTTCGGGACGACGTAGCCGTCGGGGTGTCCCGCCATCGTGACCGTCAGGTCGTCGAGCGTGAGCCCGGTCTCGAGCGGGTTGATGCGGACCAGCTTCTCGGCGCCCTTGAAGTCGAGCGACAGCAGGGCGTCGCGGACCATCTCGCGGGCCTTCACCTTGTGCGCCGGGACCACCGCGTCCTCGAGGTCGAAGATCAGCGAATCCGAGCCCGCGCGCAGCGATTTCTCCATCTTGTGCCGGTCGTCGCCGGGGACGAACAGCAGCGAGCGACGGAGGCGGGGCGAGCCGGGCTTGCTGTCGGAGGTGGCCATGACGCAGACCGTCGCTATCCCGCCGCACGACCGCAGGCAAGGAAGGATCGCGTGCCCCGCAGGGCGGCACCCGGCACACGGCGAGGGCGGCCGGCGCTTGCGCCGGCGACCGACCTGGACAAGTGTCGGCCCGATGTTCAGCGCCGGGCTGCGCCTGCTGTTCGTCGCATCGGAGTGCCAGCCGCTCGCCAAGGCGGGCGGCCTCGGGGACGCCGTCGCGGCGCTGGTGAAGACCCTCGCCCGTCGCGGACACGACGCCCGGATCCTGCTGCCGCGCTACGCGTCGATCGACCCCGCGGCGCTGGGCGCTCGCTCGCAGGGCACCATCCGCGTGCCGATGGGCGGCCAGACGCTCGACGCCGAGCTGTGGCGCGGCCCGCTGGAGGGCGGCGGCACGGTCTACCTGCTCGAGCGCGACGACCTGTTCGCCGGCGGCGGCGTGTACGGCGCGGGCGACTCCTACGCACGCGACGCCTGGCGCTTCTCGTTCCTGTCGCGAGCCGCCCTGCAGGTGGCGCTCGACTTCGACTTCGTGCCCGACGTCCTGCACGCGCACGACTGGCCGACCGCGCTGGCGCCCGCGTACCTGCAGATGCTGCGCGGCCACGAGCCGCGCCTCGCGCGCACCGGCAGCGTGCTCACGATCCACAACGTCGAGTACCAGGGCCGGTTCGCGATGGACGCGTGGCGCTGGATCGGTCTGCCCGACGAGCAGCGGACGGCCGAGCGCTTCGAGGATCTCGGCGGGATCAACTTCCTGAAGGGGGGCGTCGCCGCGGCGGACGCGATCACCGTCGTGTCGCCGACCTACGCACGCGAGATCTGCACGGAGGCCGGCGGGCACGGGCTGCACCCGTACTTCGCGCGCCGCGCGGCGAGCCTGACGGGCATCCTGAACGGGGTCGACGAGGAGCTGTGGGATCCGCGAACGGATGCGTTCCTCGCGCGGCGCTTCGACGCGCGCGACCTGCGCGGCAAGCTCGCGTGCAAGCGCGCGCTGCAGGCGGCCTTCGCGCTCGAGCAGCGCGACGACGTGCCGGTGCTGGGGATCGTCTCGCGTCTGGCACCACAGAAGGGCCTCGACCTGCTGCTCGAGCCGCTCGCGGCGCTGCTCGACGAGGGGTGCGCCCAGCTCGTCGTTCAGGGATCGGGCGAGCCGGCGCTCGAGGCGGCGTTCCGGTCGATGGCCGAGCGCTTCGCGGGGCGCGCCGGCGTCCACGTCGGGTACTCGGAGGAGACCGCGCACCGCATCCATGCAGGCGCGGACTTCTTCCTGATGCCGTCGCGCCACGAGCCCTGCGGTCTCGGGCAGATGTACGCCATGCGCTACGGCACGCTGCCGATCGCGCGCGCGAACGGCGGGCTGGCCGACACCGTGATGCCCTACGACGAGTCGACGGGCGAGGGGACCGGCTTCGTGTTCCTCGCGCCGACGGTCGACGCATGTGCTGTGATGCTGCGCTACGCGATCGACACGTGGTACCGGCGTCCCGCCCATGTCGCGCGGCTCCGCCAGCAGGCGATGGCGCGGCGCTTTGCGTGGGAGGACTCGGCCGCGCGACTGGAGAAGGTCTACGCATCGGTGATGGGTGCACGGGAGCACGACGCGGCGGGCGCGAGCCACGCCGGGGTCACGAAGGAGAGCTTCGGATGAGCTACGAGGACATTCGCTACGCTGTCGAGGATCGCGTCGCCACGATCACGCTGCACCGCCCCGAGCGCATGAACGCGTTCACGCCGCGGATGTGCAAGGAGCTGCTGGCCGCACTCGACGCGGCCGACGCGGACGACGACGTGCGCGTCGTCATCGTCACCGGCGAGGGGCGGGCGTTCTGCGCCGGCGCCGATCTCGGCAGCGGTGGCAAGACGTTCGACGGCGGCGCGCAGGGCTCGAAGCACACGATCGACTCGCACCGCGACGAGGGCGGTCTCGTGTCGCTGAAGATCTTCTCGCTGAAGAAGCCGGTGATCGGGGCGATCAACGGCCCGGCGGTCGGCGTCGGCATCACGATGACGCTGCCGATGGACGTCCGCATCGCCGCCGAAGGTGCCAAGATCGGCTTCGTGTTCGCGCGGCGCGGCATCGTCCCCGAGGCCGCGAGCAGCTGGTTCCTGCCGCGCCTGGTCGGCATCCAGCAGGCGGCCGAGTGGGTCTACACCGGACGCGTGTTCGACGCGGCCGAGGCCCATGCGGCAGGACTCGTGAGCCGCGTCCTGCCGGCGGATCAGGTCGTCGGCGCGGCGCGCGCCCTCGCGCGCGAGATCGCCGACAACACCTCGGCGGTTTCGGTCGCGATCGCACGCCAGCTGATGTGGCGCATGCTCGGTGCGTCGAGCCCCAAGGACGCGCACCTGCTCGACTCGAAGAGCATCTTCTTCATGGGGCGCTCGCCGGACGCCTACGAGGGCGTGTCGTCGTTCCTCGAGAAGCGCCCGCCGAAGTTCGCCATGCGGCCGAGCAGCGACATGCCGCCGTTCTACCCATGGTGGAAGGATTGACGGTGGGTGGCGCGGCGCGCGGCGAACCTCCGCCGCCGGTCGCGTCCCGGCGCGGCGTCGCTCTTCGGGTGTCGTGCGCCGCGCGCGTCGCGTCGCAGCTCTTCCTGGTGCTCGCGGCCGCGGGCATGCCCGCACGCGGCGTCGCAGCCGGGCCGGCGATCGACGAGTCGCGCGTCGTCGATCTCACCTACACGTTCGACGACACGACGATCTACTGGCCCACCGAGGACGGCTTCCACCTCGAGCAGGGGCCGCACGGCCTCACCCCGCAGGGCTACTTCTACGCGGCGAACCACTTCACGACGGCGGAGCACGGTGGCACGCACATGGACGCGCCGATCCACTTCGCGCAGGGCCGCTCGACGGCAGACCAGGTGCCGCTGCAGGCCACGATGGGCCCCGCCGTGGTGGTCGACGTGCGCGACGCGGCGGCCGCCGACCGCGACTACCGTCTCACGGTCGCCGACCTCGAGCGCTGGGAGGCGAAGTACGGCCGCATCCCCGACGGCGCGATCGTGCTCCTGCGCAGCGACTGGGGGCGCTTCTGGCCGAACCGCCGCGACTACCTCGGCACCGCCGAGAAGGGTGACGTCGCGAACCTGCACTTCCCCGGCTTCTCGAAGGAGGCCGCCGAGTGGCTCCTCGCGAGGCGCTCGATCGACGCCATCGGCGTCGACACGCCGAGCATCGACCACGGACCGTCGAAGGACTTCATCGTGCACCAGACGATCAACGGCGCGAACAAGCCGGCGTTCGAGAACGTCGCGAACATGGACAAGCTGCCCGAGCAGGGCGCGCTCTTCGTCGCGCTGCCGATGAAGATCGGCGGCGGCTCGGGTGCGCCGGCGCGCATCATGGCGGTTCTGCCGTGAGCGCGCCCGTCAAGGTCGGCATCCCGCTCTTCCTGCTGCGCCCCGAGCAGCTCGTGCCGGTCGCGCGGCGCGCCGAGGAGCTGGGCTTCGAGTCGGTGTGGGTCGCGGAGCACCTGGTCTTCCCGATCACGTTCAAGAGCCGCTACCCGTACACCGAGGACGGCGTGCCGCCGGTCAACCCGGCCACGCCGCTGCTCGATCCGCTGATGGTGCTGGCGCAGATCGCGGCCGTGACGTCGCGCATCCGCCTCGGAACGAACATCTACCTCCTGCCGCTGCGCCACCCGCTGGTGACGGCGCGGCTCGGGGTGACCCTCGACGTGCTGTCGAACGGTCGCTTCAGCCTGGGCGTCGGTGTGGGCTGGCTCGAGGAGGAGTTCGTCGCCGCCGGCGTCGACTTCGCGCGTCGCGGGCCGCTGCTGCGCGAGTGCGTGCGTGCGCTGCGCGTCCTGTGGACCGAGAGCGAGCCCGAGTTTCACGGCAAGACGTTCGCGTTCGGACCCGTCAAGTTCGAGCCCAAGCCGTTGCAGAAACCACACCCGCCGATCCTGGTCGGCGGCGAGAGCGAGGCCGCGCTCAAGCGCGCCGCCGAGATCGGCGACGGCTGGTACGGCGTGCGCCACACCCCGGAGAGCGTCGTGCCGCTGATCGCGCGCCTGCGCGAGCTGCGCACCGCCGCCGGACGCGAGCACCTGCCGTTCGAGGTCACCGTCGGGCCCGCGGCGGCACGCCTCGACCGCGACGCGCTCGCGCGCTTCGCGGACGCGGGCGTGGACCGCGTCGTGTCGCTGCCGTGGACGCGCGCGCGCGAGGCGATGGACGGGTTGCAGCGCCTTGCGGAGAAGCTGCTGTAGGGCGGGTCCGCGAGGGTCCGGGAGCTGCCTCTTCGGGGGCGCGTGGCGAGCGGGCGCGGCGGGTGTGGGTGAAACCGAGGGGCCAGCGCTGCGGAGCGTGGCTCCGCGAGCGGCTCAGCGCGCCGTCGACCCGATGCGGAGACTCGTCCCGACTCCGCGACGCGATCGCAGAGGCCCCGCGCGGCGGCCGTGCGGTCGCCACGCGCTGCGCGAAGGCGGCGACGACCAGGCCGCGCGTCGCCTGGATCGACGGCGGCGCGACCAGCCTCGCGAACCTGCTCTCGCTCTGCCGCCGCCACCACCGCTTCGTGCACGAGCACGGCTATCGTGTGCTGATCGCGCGCGACGGCGGACCGCGATTCTTCCGTTCCGACGGCAAGCCCGTGCCGCTCGCGGACGAGACGCCGCGCACGCTGCTCGGGAGCGGCGCGCCCGCGCCCGGAACGATGCCGGACGCGGACGCTCTTGCCGGACTGCGCGCAGCGCACGCCGCGCGGTCCGCAGGAGCTGCGTAATCTGACGGCTGAGGTGCGCGGTGCGAACGCGCTCCCCCTCAGCCGCCCGCCCCGCCCCGCGCCCCGCGCGTCGCGAGCAGCGGTACCGCGAACAGCACGACGAAGCCCGTGTTCAGCACCGCGTTCGGCCAGAAGCCCGACGCGAGCGAGAACGCCGTGTCCGGCACGAACCAGGCGGCGAGCGACGCGACGAGCATGCGCCACGCCTCGGCCGAGCCGCGGCGGAACGGCCCGAGGACGACGAGCAGCAGGAGGACGCCCCAGCCGACCATCGTCGCGCCGAGGATCGCGTGCACCAGCGAAACGTACGCGACCGCGGCACCGGCGAGGTCGTTCACGCCGTCGGGCGACGCGAAGAGGAGGAGTCCGAACAGCTGCCGGGTCGGGCCCGGTGCGAGCACCATGCTCGCACCGAAACCGATCACGATCGCCGCGGCGACGACCAGCCAGCGGAGCCAGAACGGCGAAGGGAGAGGGGTCGTCGCGGCGTGCATCAGCTCGCCCGGGCGTGGGACGGGACGGCGGCCTCGATCACCGGATCCGTCGCGGTCTCCGGACGCCGCAGCAGGTAGACCAGCGCTGCCGCGCTGCCGAGCAGCGGCGTCAGCAGCACGTACGGCAGCGCCGAGGCGCCGCGCGCCCGCGCGTCGCGGATCATCCAGGTGCAGATGAGCCCGAGCGCGATCACGAGATCGACCGTGCCGAGGATCGCGGACGGGCCTTCGAACATCCCGGCGAACAGGCCGACGACGCCCACCTGCGACGCGCCCCAGGCGGCGACGGTGACGAAGTCGACGAGAACGGCGAACAGCACGATCTTCTTCCAGCTCATGGCGCACTCCCTCGTGGTAACGGCGCCGCGGACGTCGCGGCGCGCTCGGGGCGCACTTCAAGACGCATGCCGCACCGGCTCCGCCGCACGGACACGGGCGCGAGCGGCCGCGGTGGCGCCCGCGCCGTTGCCGCCCGGCCACGGGCGTTGCGAGCGCGCAACGCTGCCGCGCTCGCGGTGGCCCGGTGCGCACACGCGCTGTTGCCGGGCCCCCGCCGCGTACGCCTGATCTTCGGCCGGGTCGGTGCCGCGCGGGGGCCCTTCGTTGCGTCGAGCCGCCGCCGCGCGCCTCTCGTTGCAAGCGAGCCGGCGCCACGCACGCCTCGCGCTGCGAGCGAGCCGGCGCCGCACGCAGCCCTCTCGTTGCGTCCGGTCGCCGCGGCGTCCAAGATCGCGCGACCCGGCGTCCCGGCCCGCGTGGCCGGGGAGTTGCTGGGGACGGCCGCACGATGACGAGCGTCGACCTGAATCCGCCCCGCGACCACGACGTGCCGCGCACCGCGGCCGACGACGCCCCGCGCCCGTGGTGGCGTCTCGAGCGCTGGTGGGGCTTCGCGACCGGGCTCGCGGTCGGGCTCGCCGACCTCGCGCTCACGCTGCTCCTCGGCCTCCGCTTCGAGATGAACGGCCTCGACGTCACGCTCGCCGCGCTGGCACTTTACGGCAGCACGTTCGCCGCGACCGGCCTCCTGTTCGGCCTCGTCCTCGAGGCGCGGCGCCGCGACCGGCGCGCGGCGGCGATCATCGCGGCACAGATGGAGACCGCCGGGGCGACGCGCGCGCGCCTCGCGCAGAGCGAGAAGCTCGCGGCGCTGGGCCAGCTCGCCGCCGCCATCGCGCACGAGGTGCGCAACGCGCTCGGCATCATCCGCTCGGCGGCGCAGGGCCTGAACGAGGGCCTGCCCGCAGCCGACGCCGACGCCCAGCGCGCGTGCTCGTTCATCACCGCGGAGATCGACCGGCTGGGCAGCGTCGTCTCGTCGCTGCTGAACTTCGCGCGTCCGCCGCGGCTCACACCGCGCGCGGTCGCCGTCGACGCGCTCTTCGACCAGGCGCTGCTGCTCGCGCGCCAGGACCTCGACGCGAAGGACATCCGCGTCGTGCGCGCGGGCGCCGCGTCGCTGCCGGAGGTCAGCGCCGACTCGGACCTGATCGTCCAGGTGCTGCTCGGGCTGCTCGCCAACGCGGCCGACGTGGTACCCCGCGGCGGCGAGGTCCGGCTCGGCGCGCGCGCGGACGGCGACGGGCTGGTCGAGATCGACGTCGCGGACTCCGGCCCGGGCGTGCCCGAGGAGCTGCGCGGGCGCATCTTCGAGCCGTTCTTCACCACGCGCGACAAGGGCACCGGGCTCGGGCTCGCGGTCGCGCGCCAGATCGTCGAGGCGCACGCCGGACGCATCGAGGTCGCCGAGCGCCCCGGCGGCGGCGCGCTGTTCCGCATCGCGCTGCCCGAGGCGCGCGCTGCGCGCATGGAGGCGGTCGCGTGAAGCCCCGCGTGCTGGTGGTGGACGACGAGGAGCGCATGGCCTCGGTCGTGGCGATGGCGCTCGCGCGCGCCGGCTACGAGTGCGAGACCTGCACGAGCGGGGACGCGGCACTCGCGGCGGTCGAGGCGCGCGGCGCCGACACCGTCGTGACCGACTGGCGCATGCCGGGCATGGACGGCATCGAGCTGCTGCGCCGCCTGCACGCGAAGCGGCCCGCGCTGCCGGTGATCCTCATCACCGCGCACGGCAGCGTGCCGTCGGCGGTCGCGGCGATGCGCGAGGGCGCGTTCGACTACCTCACCAAGCCGTTCGACAACGACGAGCTGCGTGCGCTGGTCGGACGCGCGCTCGATCTCACCCGGCTCGAGCGCGAGAACCGGTACCTCAGGCAGGAGGTCGCGAGCCGCTACGCGCCGGACGCGATGGTCGCCGAGAGCGCGCGCAGCAAGGACCTGCTCGACCTCGTGCGGCGCGTCGCACCCAGCAAGGCCACCGTGCTCATCCAGGGCGAGAGCGGCACCGGCAAGGAGCTGGTGGCGCGCCTGCTGCACTACTGGAGCGACCGCGTCGGCCAGCCGTTCGTCGCCGTGAACTGCAAGGCCTTCGCGGAGGGCGTGCTCGAGAGCGAGCTCTTCGGCCACGAGAAGGGCGCCTTCACCGGTGCGGCCGCCGCCCGCGCGGGCTGCTTCGAGCGCGCGCAGGGCGGCACGCTGTTCCTCGACGAGATCGGCGAGATCAGCCTCGACTTCCAGGCGAAGCTGCTGCGCGTGCTGCAGGAGGGGGAAGTCCTGCGCGTCGGCGGCACGCAGGCGCGTCGCGTGGACGTGCGCGTGGTCGCCGCGACCAACCGCGTGCTGCGCGACGAGGTGCAGGCCGGACGCTTCCGCGACGACCTGTTCTTCCGGCTGAACGTGATCCCCGTCCAGCTCGCACCGCTACGCGAGCGCCGCGAGGACGTCCTGCCGCTGGTGCAGCACTTCCTCGACCGCCACGCCGCCGGCGGTGGCCGGCGCCTGACGCTTGCGCCCGACGCCGAGCGCGCGATCGCCGAGCACGCCTGGCCGGGCAACGTCCGCGAGCTCGAGAACGTGCTGGAGCGTGCGGTCGTGCTCGCGCGCGCGGCAGCGATCGTGCCCGAGGACCTGCTGCTCGAGCAGACCCTCGGCCCGTCGACGGCGCAGCGCCCGGCCGTCGACACGTCGGGCACGCTGCAGGAGTGCCTCGACCGCGCCGCCGAGGCGCGCATCCGCGCCGCGCTCGAAGCCGCGCAGGGCCAGCGCGTCGAGGCGGCGCGTGCGCTCGGCATCGAGCGCACGACGCTCTACCGCATGATGAAGCGCCTCGGGATGGAGTAGGGCGCGTGGCGCGAGGCGACCGGCCCGCGTCAGCGCATCCCGTTCAGGAAGTACTTCAGCGCCTGGTTCAAGACGTCGGCGCGCTCCCACTGCAGGAAGTGCCCCGCGCCCGGCACGACGAGCGGTCCGATGCGCTCGGTGAACGCGACCTCGGCCTTGGCGACGAAGTCGCGCGGCACGACGTGGTCCTCCGGGCCATAGAGCAGCAACGTCGGGATCGGGTTCTTCTCGAACAGGTGGACCATCTCGGGTGCCACGCGGTTGCCGGTCGCGTACTCGTAGTTGGCGAAGCTCGCGCGGAGCTTCGCGCCGTCGGCGAACGGCTCGGTCATGAAGTCGACGTCGCCGCGCGAGAACGTGCGTGGTGCGGCCCAGAAGCGGTGTCCATAGAAGTCGGCGATGTAGGCGCGGCGGCGTGCCGGCGTGTCGAGCTCCGCGGCGAGGGCGTCGGCATCGGTCGCCTGACGCATGAAGTAGTCGGCTTCCGGGCCGATGCCGCGCTCGCGTCCGTCCGGGATCCCGGCCGCCGCGTAGTCCTGCGCGAGGAACGGCAGCACGGTGTTGAAGATGCACTGCCAGCGGACGAAGCCGGGGAAGCGGAAGCCCAGATCCTGCGCCACGACGCCGCCCAGGTCGCCGGACGCGGTCGCGCACTGCGCGTGGCCGAGGACGTCGTGCACCAGCGCGTGGGCGTCACGCGCGTGCGCGGCGACGTCGTAGCGGTCGTCGCGCGCGAGGTCCGAGTCGCCGAAGCCGCGCAGGTCGGGGACGATCACCTCGAAGCCCGCCTCGGCGAGCGGCCGGACGTTGCGCCACCAGATGCGCTTGGTCTCCGGATAGCCGTGCAGCAGCAGCAGCGGAAAGCCGCCGGCCCCCTCGCGCAGGTAGGCGATGCGAATGCCGCCGATCTCGGCGTGGTGTACGCGAAAAGCGTCGGGTGGCGGCGTGGTCATGCGGTCCTCGCAGGGCGGAGCGTGGTCAGGCGGTCCTCTCGGGGCGGAGGCGTGGTCAGGCGGTCCTCTCGGCGGCCTTGCCGCCGGTGATCTTGAGCTCGACGGTGCGTCCGTCGGGGTCGGTCGCGTAGATCGACGTGCCGTCGCCGGTCGCACCGTAGCGCTGCGCCGGTTCGCCGTGCGGGATGCCGGCCGCGTCGAGCATCGCCAGCACCTCGTCCACCGAGTCGGCGGCGAGGGCGAGACAGAAGTGGTCGTAGAGCGACTCACCGGGTCCGGCGGCGGCGACGGTGAACACGGTGGTGTCGAGGACGTCGATGAGCGCGCTGCCGGCGCGCAGCTGGTAGAGGCCGATGACCTCCAGGGTGCGCTCGACCGGGCAGCCGAGCTTGTCGCGGTAGAACGCGAGCACCGCGTCCTTCCTGCCCGTGCGCAGCACGACGTGATCGAGGCCGCTGATCCCTACCGCCATGAAGCCCCCCGTCGCGCATCATGGCGTGGCTGTGCGCACGGAGTCAAAGGAGGGTGTCGCGAGCAGGGTGTCGCGAGGCGTCGCCCGGCAGCTGCGCTTGCGCGCCGGGCGCCACTCCGTCATCGAAGCGGGCGTGCCGCGATCCCGCGCCGAGCGCCTCGAGACGCTCTTCCTCGTGCTCAACCTTGCAGCGCTGCTCGCCCTCTACGCCTCGCTGCTGGTGCCGATCCTGCGCGACGGCGGCTACCTGCCGGCCTGGACCGACGAGTACGGCTACGTGCTCGATGCGCGCTCGTTCGCCGCGAACGGCACGCTGCACGCGGCGCGCGTGAAGGAGGAGCGCGTCTCGCCGGCTTTCGAGGCGAGCACGCACGGCCCCGCGTACATCCTCCTGCAAGGCGGCATCGCGCGCGCCTTCGGCGACCCGGTCGAGCTCTCGGTGTGGCCGAACGTGATCGCGCTGATCGGCGCGCTGCTGCTGGTGCTGCTCGCACTGCCGCTGGAGCGTACGCAGCGGCTCTGGGTCGCGGTGCTCCTGCTGCTGCACTTCGCGGTCTTCCTCTACGCGTTCACCTGGATGGTCGAGACGTTCCAGGTGCTGTTCGCGGTGGCGGCGTCGGTCCTGCTGGTGACGCTCTACCGAACGGACCCGGGGTCGCGCCGCTTCCGTGCGACGCTCGCCGCATACGCGGTCCTGCTGCTCGTGCTGTCGGCGTTCCGCGTGTCGTACGCGCTGTGGGCGCTCGGGCTCGTGCCGCTGGCGCGCGACCGGCGCGAGCTCGTGCGCTTCGCCGTGCTCGCGCTGCTGGTGGTCGTTCTCGGCATCGGGCTCATGCGCGAGCTGTCGGCGTCGAACCCGCACTGGCCGCTGTCGCGCGCCGCGGCGGCGGTGTCGCGCGGCGACGCGCGCGCCGCGCTGACCCTGGTGGTGCAGAACGTCGGCGCGAACCTGCAACGCTACTTCGTCGGCGAGACGCAGGGGCTGCGCTTCTACATGGTCATGAAGTACGTCGTTCTCGCAGTCGGCGGCGTGCTGCTCGTCGCGGGGCTACGGGGCGGTCGCGGTCCCGCGCCCCGGTCGGGGAGCGGCGATCGTCTCGCGCTCGGCGCGGGGAGCGGCGATCGTCTCGCGCTCGGCGCGGGGAGCGGCGATCGTCTCGCGCTCGGCGCGTGCACGATCCTCCTCGCCCATCTCGCGCTGCTCTTCCTGCTCTACGACGCCAACACCTGGCGCGAGCACCGACACCTGGCGCCGGTGTTCTACCTGCTCGCGATCGCGCTCGTCGCCGGGCGCCACCGCGTCGCGACGTTCGCGCTGTACGCGGTGTTGCTCGTACTCTTCCCCGAGGTCGTCGGCTACGCGCACGCACGGATCCTGCCCGAGCGGCAGTGGATGGCCCGGCAATGGGACGCCGCGGGCGAAGCACGCGCGGCGCTCGCCGAGCTGGCCACGCTCGAGGGTCGCGACGGCGATGGACCGGTCACCGTGCTGCACGCGCAGGCTTTCTACGGCAACCTGTCGATCTTCCCGCTCGCGGTGCCGGTGGTGAACCGATCCGGGCGGCCGATTCGCTACACCGGCAACCTAGGCCGCACGCCGGACACGAGGCGCTTCGGCCGCCTGCCGATCGACTACGTCCTGCTGCCGTCGGGTGCGCCGCCGGAGCCGGGCTGGCGCCTCGTCCGCGAAGCCCCCTTCTACGTGCTCTACGACCTGCGTCCCGCGGCCGGCGCCGGAGCCGGCGGCAGCCCTTCGCCGCGCAGCAGTTCCGGCGCCAGTCTGACGCGCTTCGCATCGCTCCCGACCAGTGCGAGCAGGGCCGCGCGCAGCTCGTCGTAGGCGGCCTTGGCGGCGGCGTCGGTGCGCGGATCGACCGGCTCGTCGGAGTACGTTCCGGCGACGCGGAACAGGTGTCCGTCGGTCGCGAGCCGCCAGTGACGGTCGCGGATGAACGCGTTGAAGCCGAGCTGGACGTAGACCCATTCGCGGGTCGTCTTGCCCGTACCGTGCAGCGGCGCGGCAAAGCTGTGGCCGTCGAGCACGACCCCCTGCGGCAGCGGCGCGCGCCCGAGATCGGCGAACGTGGTCAGCACGTCGGTGAAGTCGACCAGGTCCTCGCACACGACGCCGGCCGCGATCGTGCCCGGCTGCCGCGCGACGAACGGGACGTTGCTCCCGCTCTCGCCGAGCGTGAACTTGCCCCCCTGGATCTCGCGCCCGTCGAGCTCGACGACGAAGTTCTCGTTGCCGCCGTTGTCCGAGGTGAACACGACCAGCGTGTCGCGCTCGATGTCCTGCTCGACGAGAAACCGGACCCAGCGACCGACGAGCTCGTCCATGTACGAGATCATCAGCCCCCAGGCGATCGCCGTCGCCTGCCCCTCGTCGTCGGGCATGGGCGGCGCCTTGCGCCCCGGCGGGATGTGGTAGGGCGCGTGGGGCAGGTTCATCGCATGGTAGGCGAGGAACGGCTGCTTCGGGTGGCGCTGCACGAAGTCGGTCAGGAACGCGAACTCGATCTCGGGCGCGTAGGCGGCCGGGTCGTTCTCGTGCGCGAGCCTGACGCCGTTGCGCCACAGGCGCGGCGCGAAGTAGCGCGAGTTGTCCGGCGTCGGCCGGAGTCGGGTGCCGACGCGCTCGAGGCTCCAGCAGCAAGACTCCATGAACCCCGACTCCTGCGGCATCGTCGGGCGTTCGGCGAGCGAGCCGAGCTGCCACTTGCCGGCCATCGCCGTCGCGTAGCCGGCGTCGCGCAGCGTGCGCGCGAAGGTGGGCTCGGTGGGCGCCAGCGAGGACGGGCTCAGCGGACCCGCGTTGGTGATCCAGCCGGTGCGGAACGGGTAGCGCCCGGTGAGGAGCTGGGCGCGTGACGGGGCGCACGCCGGTGTCGCGAAGGCGCTGGTGAAGCGCATGCCCTCGCTGGCGAGGAGGTCGACGTTCGGTGTCGAGAACGTCTTGCCGCCGTACGCGCCGAGGTACTCGAGGCCCAGGTCGTCGGCGACCACCAGGAGCACGTTCGGCCGTCGCGCACCGGCGCGGCGCGTGCAGGCGGGCAGCAGGAGGCTCGCCGTCGCGGCGCCCGCGCCGGCGCGCAGCACGTCCCGCCGCGTCCAGCCGGATCGCGGGGCGTCCGGGGTTCGCTGTTGCCCGGCTCGTCCGGTCCTGCGGGAGCGCTCGCTCATGAGCCAGAATCAGTAGACCAGCGGACGGCCAGGTACCATGGCGGAGTGCCGCTGTGCGTCGCTCCGGTGCAGCCCCCTGCGCGGCACTCGTGTCCGGTGCAGCCCCCTGCGCGGCACTCGTGTCCGGTGCAGCCCCCTGCGCGAATCTCGTGTATAGGGAATCTCCGGCGCCGACCGGCGCCGACGCCATGGCCCGGCCAGGCCGCATCCCCCGACCCGTCGTGAAGAAGAACCTTCTGCTGCTGCTCGTCAACCTCGTCGTGACCGTCGCGGCGGCGTTTGCGATCGTGCGCTGGGTCGCACCGCCGGCGGTGGAGCGACCGCTGGACCTGCAGGTCGTCCAGCTCGACGAGAAGCTCCCGCCGTTCTACGAGGCCGTGTTCGCGAACGACGGCCGCGTGAAGAACGATCCGCTGACCATGACGCGGATGCGGCGACTGGTGCCGGAGAACGTCGAGTACAGCGGCCCGTTCGACATCCTCGGCTTCCGGAACCGCGCCGTGCCGATCGTCGCCGACGTGGTGGCGCTCGGCGACAGCCAGACCGTCGGCCGCAATGCGACGCTCGACTGGAGCTGGCCCGCGCTGCTGGAGTCGCAGCTCTCGGTCAAGCAACCGGTCGTCTACAGCATGGCGAGCGGCGGCTGGGGCCCCGTGCAGTACCTCTACATGGCGGAGAAGGCGCTCGCGCTGCGGCCGCGCGTGCTGGTGGTCGCGTTCTACACCGGCAACGACGCCTTCGACGCGATCAAGGTCGCGTACAACCTCGATGCGTGGAAGACGCTGCGCGCCCTGCCGCAGAGGCCAGCGGACCCGCCGAGTGACTGGCCGCCCCGCCCGGGCGATCGGTGGACGGTACGCGCCGGCGAGTACGACACCGTGCTGACGCCGCGCGCGAGGCTGGTCGCGAACGACCGCGCGCTGCCGGCGACCACGGAAGGCTACCGCATCATGGCCGAGGTCGCGCGGCGGATCGGCGCTGCGGCGGGGAAGGACGGCGTCGAGGTCGTATTCACGATCATCCCGACCAAGGAGATCGCGTACGCGTCGCTGCTGCGGCGCGATGGCGTCGAGGAGCCACCCGACTACACCCGGCTCGTCGCCGACGAGACCGAGAACATCCGCGAGCTGGCGCGCGCGCTGCGCGAGATCCCCGGCGCGACCTACGTCGACCTGGTGCAGCCGCTGCAGCAGGCGGCGCTCGAGGGCGTACCGCTCTACCCGCCGAGCGAGAACGGCCACCCGATCGGCCCGGGCTACCAGGTGATCGCGCGCGCGCTGGCGCCGGTGGTCGGCAACCTCTTGCCCGACCCGCCGGCCAACGGCCTCGTGCGCGTCGCCGCCGACGCCGACCACGCGGAGTTCTACGGTCTCGTCGTCGACGGTACGCTGTGGCGCTTCCCGGACGGCCCGACCGCGGAGCAGACCGGCTGGGTGCTCGCGGATGCAGCGCCGCTCACGCTCCGCGACGTGGCGCACCTCGCGGAGCGGGGACTCGTCCCCCTGGTCGATCCGGAGACCTTCGGGCCGGCGGCGCTCCTGCCACCGACGCCACCGCACGAGTGATGCCGGCTGGCTCCGTCACGGGCGCGGCCGGTCGTTGCGGATCAGCTTCCCGGGCGCGGTCGGTCGTTGCGGATCAGCTTCCCGGGCGCGGTCGGTCGTTGCGGATCAGCTTCGCGGTGAGCTGGCTCATCATCTCGATCGCCTGGCGCCGGGGCAGCTGCGCGAGCAGCTCGGCACCCTGGCGGTTCGCGTCGCCCGGGATCAGGCAGTGCTCGACGCCGAGCGTCGCGAGCGCCTCGCGCACGACGTCTGCCGGCTCCATCGCCGGCATGATCTCGGCACCGGGGTCCGAAGGCTGCGACGACAGCCAGCCCGGTGTCCGCGTCGAGCCCGGCTGCACGGTCAGCACGTCGACGCCGTGCGGCCGGAGCTCCGCCCAGATCGCATCGCCGAACACCAGCGTGAAGGCCTTGGTCGCCGCGTAGACGGCGAGCTGCGCCGAGCCGAAGTTGCCCGACATCGACGACATGAGGATCACGCCGCCGCGTCCGCGGGCCACCATCGCCGGCACGAGCGCGTGCACGAGGCGCAGCGGTCCACGGCAGTTGACGTCGATCACCGCGTCCTCGAGCGCGGCAGGCGTTTCGAGGAAGGGCGCGACGGTGCCGATCGCCGCGTTGTAGACCAGCAGGCCGATCTCGACGTCGCCGACGCCCGCGGCGACGCGCTCGCCGACGTCGGGACGGGCGAGGTCGACCTCGATCGTCTTCACGCCGACGCCGTGCTCGCCGCGGATCGCGTCCGCGGTCGCGGCCAGCGCCCCGGGTTCGCGGTCGATCATGACGAGGCTCAGGCCCCGGGCCGCGATCTGGCGCGAGTACTCGGCACCGAGGCCGACGGCGGCGCCGGCGACGATGGCCCACGGGCCGTACTTCGAGCGAAACGATGCGTCGTTCGACATGGCGCTCGTCATCCCACGCCCGCGTGGTGCTCGTCGAGTCTCGCGGCTCGAGTCTCGCGGGTAGGGCGGCCTGCGGCACCTATTCGAGGCGCGTGGCGAGCCGCGGGATCTGCGCGTCGAGCGTCGCCCGCTCGATGGTGCAGGGCGACGTACCCGGCGGACCCGGGACGGTGAAGGTCCGCACCACGACGTGCGGCGCGCTCGTCGTGAGCCACATCAGGGTGTCGGGCGGACGCATCTTGGCGAGGACGTTGCGGGCGACGTCGTAGCCCTGGGACGTCGGCAGCGCGAGCTTGCCGATCGTAGCGAAGCGAGAGCTTGATCTCGCGTGCCGCGGCGTCGCGCGGGTCGCTGCCGCTGACTGCGATGAGCGTGATTCCGAGAAACAGCGCGAATCTGGTCATGGCGTCACCTCCACGGACGAGACGCCGGCCGGCGGAGGAAATCCAGAACTTTGCGCCGCTCGGGGAGGTGCTGCACGTGGCGCTGCACCTTCTCCCCGGTGGCGCGTACTGCTGCTCGAGGCGGTGCACCGGAAGCGGGCGCGGAGTGATCGCCCTCTGCCGAGTTGATGCCGCCGACGATGCTCGATGGGCGGGCGCGTGATCGCAGGCGCGGGCTCGTTCCTTGCGCACCGCTTCGCGCGTGGTTCGGCGAAGGGTTCGAGCTTCAGGATCTGCGGGAGTCCGAGGCGTTGCTCGACGAGCTGTCATCGTCCGCCTTCGCGACCGCACGGTCGGCCTCAAGAGATGTCTCACATGTTCCGATGCCACTTGCCGGCCGATCGGTTCGGTCGCTGCGGAGGGTGCGATCATGCATAGACTCGTCCAGCGTGTGCTCTCGGCTCTCGTCGGCGTTGCGATGCTCGGCTCGATCATTGCGGCGGGCGAAGCCTCGGCTGCGACGCTGCACGTCGGTGCGGCGAGCTTCATCCCGGCCAGCAGTACGGTGGCGACGGAGTACAACAACCTGGGCTCCGGCCTGCTCGGGGTTGGCAGATTCCTCGCGCCCGTCGCGCTGCCGCCGAACGCGACCGTGACCCGCATCGAGATGCGGGCCATCGACCAGGACGGAAGCTCGGCGTCGATCGTGCGGATGAAGCTGAGGAAGGTTCGCGTGAACAGCGGCTCGGTGGCCGACATGGCCTCGGTCGTGTCGACGGAGGGCAGCGGGAACCGCGGTTTCGCGACCACGGCCATCTCCGTGAACCCGATCGGCACCGGGCGGGCGACGTACCTCGAGGTCGAGATCGATGCCGCCACCTTCGAGCTAGGCTTCGTCGGCGCCGAGATCGAGTACACGCGTCCATGAGGCGGCTGAGCGGGCGCGCACGCGCGTCTCGCCCTCGCCGCAGCTCGGCGTGTCCGTCGGGATCGTACGCGAGGCTCGGCCCGAGCCACCGCTCCGTCTGCCGCACCGAGACGCCTTTCCGCCGCGCGTACTGCTCGACCTGACGGACGTTGACGCGCCCGAGCGCGAAGTAACGCACCTCGGGATGCGCGAGGCCGATCCCGCTCACCGACGCCGCCGGTAGGATCGCGAGCGACTCGTTCAGCGTGATGCAGAGCGCCGGCGCCTGGACGAGTGGGAACAGCTTGGTCTTCTCGGCCTGCCCCTGACAGGCCGTACCCTCCGGGCGCGATCCGGCCGCGAACGAGCTGACGCTGAGAGCCACATCAAGACGCAGGTGCCGGCCGGCGTGCCACGACGAACGCGGACGCGCCGCCCGGACGGGCGGTCACAGACGCGCGGTCCCCGCGCTCTGCGCTTCGCCGCTCGCGAGTCTCGCCTCGAGCTCCGCCACGCGGTCGCGCAGTGGCTGCGTCGCTTGCTCGACCTCGTCCAGCGTGAAGCGCGGTGTGATGTGCTGGGGGCAGTTCCAGTCGAATCCGGCAATTCGCACGACCACGGCGCGCTCGACGACCGCCTTGTAGCCTGGCATCGCGAGGCCGGATGCGAGCCCTTCGTCGTCGCCGAGCTGGCGGATCTCCGCCTGGCCGAGGATCTTGAGGCGTCTCCGGTTCGCGTAGTCCATCAAGAACAGCGAGACACGGTCGTTGCCGGTCACGTTTCCGACGGAAACGTACTGGCGATTGCCGCGGAAGTCGGCCCAGGCGAGGGTCCGCTCGTCGAGGACGCGCAGGAAGCCCGGCGCACCGCTACGAAACTGAACGTAGGGCCAGCCCGTCTCACCCACGCTCGCGAGGTAGAAGCCGTCGCGGGCTGCAAGGAACTCGATCTCCTTGGGGCCGAGTCGGTCGTTCCAGGGCTCTCCCTCGAGAAAGCGCGCATAGCTGGCGCGTGAGCCGTTGGCCTCTTGCTGCGCCTGGACGGCGGGCGTGAAGGCGATCTCTGCGAAGCGGTTGCCCATTTCCTTCCCCCCTCGACACGGCCGTGGCCGGGTCGGAGTCGAGCGACGCTCCTCCGTGGTAGTAGCGTTCGCGCGTGATCTTCCCTTGCTTCCACTCGCTTCGGACGACCTGCTCGAGGCTGATCGTGTCGCCGGTCGCGGGCTTCACGGTCAGCACCGCGTCGTAGAAGCTGACATCGCCGGCGACCGCGACGCTGCCGACCCCTTAACGGAGCCGGCGATGCCGAGCGCTTCGCGGAACTTGGCGAGCCGATCGAACTCCGCCCCGCTCTCGTTGACCTCCGGATCGAGCACGAGGTCGACGAAGGCGCCCATGAAGTAGAGGCCGCCGCGCTGGTGCTTCTGCCGGCCGATCGCGCGAAGGGCGCGATAGCGCCGCTTCACGTCGCGCTGGTACTCGGGTGATGAGGACCCTCAAGAGGGGAGTGCTCGGTGGTCGCCATGACTTCCTCCTGCCGCAGCGCCGGGGCCCGGTCGCGGCGTGTCGTGGAGCAGGATCGCCTGGCAACCGATCCCATGAAAAGTCCAGAAACGCTCCGCTTCCTGGCATCAGTAGCGTCCCCTCGTGCGGGCGTCGCGGCTTCCGTCGACCGCGATCCAACCGAAGCTTTACCGTTCGGTTACGACCCCACCGACCCGGCCGCCTAGCACATGGTCCGGGAGTCGATGTCTCCCGGAAAGGTCGGAACGATGACGCCTTCGATGATTGCCTCCCTTGCCCGAGCGGGCCTTCTCGCCGCGGCGCTGTCCGCCGCGACCGTGCTCGGTCCGAGCGTCGCCCGGGCGTTCGACACCGAGGCGAACGTCGACGACGTGCGCGACCTGCCCGACCCGTCGCCGAACGTCGGCGCCTGCGCGAGCACCGCCGGTACATGCACGCTGCGCGCCGCGATCATGCGCGCGAACAAGCGCACCGGGCAGCACGTGATCCGCGTCCCGGCCGGTACCTACACGCTGACCCGCGCGGGACGCGAGGAGGACGACGCCGAGACTGGCGACCTCGACGTCCGCCGCGACACCACGATCACCGGCGCGGGCGCCGGTGTGACGATCATCGACGCGGCCTTCATCGATCGGGTGTTCGATCTGTCCGGCAAGCGCAACATCACGATCAAGGACCTCACCATCCGTGGCGGTGAGGCCGAAAGTGTAGGACCGGAAGGCCGTGACGGCGCCGGGATCCGGATCGGCTACATCAACGGCGGCGATGGCAACGTCAAGTTGATCCGCGTCGTCATCGAGGACAACTTCGGCAACGGATCCGGTGCCGGCATCGCCATGCGGTTCACCCGCTCGCTGCGGATCGAGCGCTCCGCCATCGTCAATAACAACCTCGACTCTACGGCCACCGGAATCGCGCTCGCGACCTTCGGCGGCGAGGTCACGATCAGCGACACGACCATCTCGGGGAACATCGCGACCCGCGTCGACCGGCCGTTGATCGACATCGGCGGTGCCACGAACGCGACCATCCGGCGGAGCACCATCGTCGGACAGCAGTCCCAGCGACTGATCGTCAACACGTTTCCGGGGGGAGGGGCGTCGCGCGTCGACATCGGCGCGACCCTCCTGCAGGGGGTCGGCACCAGCTGCGATCGGATCAACGGACTGGTCGTCTTCGACTCCGGCAATAACGTCGAGCAGGGCGACACCTGCGGCCTCCTCGAGCAGAAGGCCAACCTGATCCACACGCCGCTGCAGCTCGGCGCCCTCACCCGCACCGGCGGAACCGTGTTCCACAGCCTTCCCCGGACGAGTCCCGCGATCGACCACATCCCCGTCGCCGCATGCGGTACCTCGACCGATCAGCGCGGCCTGCCGCGCCCGCGCGCCGGCAGGGTCAAGGGCGACGCGAGCTGCGACGTCGGCGCCATCGAGGTGCAGGGGACGCGCGGCGAGCCCGGTGTGACGGCAACGCAGAGCGACGTACGACGCGCTGGCGATCCGTTCGACCTCGCGTACTCCTGGCGCGTGCCCGACGGCGGGTCGTGGCAGGACCTCGCGACGCTCGACCTGAAGCTCCGCGACGCCGGCCGGATCGTGCTCTGGGTGCGCTGGTTCGAGGACGACGACCGCTTCGTCGAGCTGTCGGCAACCGGCGAGCCGATCGGTGCCGGCGGCGCGTCGTTCAAGCCAGGCTTCGTCCTCGACGAAGAGCGCGCGGCCGCACTGGCGGACGGGCC